>WNFU01000775.1_pt1 | contig 44440 bp, 43 predicted proteins | sample 5400121 | NCBI WGS metagenome assembly WNFU01 (sample SAMN13153360, study PRJNA577476) | soil metagenome | isolation source: 100 cm soil or saprolite under grassland replicate 1 | place: USA:California | collected 2016-06-15 | reverse complement strand
TAAGGTTCGCGCTCGAAGCAGCAGTCAGCGATTCCGCAGGCCCCCGCGCCATACTTACCATCGCGCTCGCAGCAGCAAGGAGATGCCGGCGTCGACCGATCCGGCGCCGGCATTCTCACCCCGCTGCGGTGGCGGCCGCCCGCGCCGCCACGGCTACTTACCATGGAGGTTCTCGGGCGGTACGCGCGTGCACGCGCGATCATTCACGGCACGTTTGTCCTGCAAATCGGCCCTTCGGCGCGTGTCGCCGGTGCCCGCGGGTGACCGCACGCGCTCAGGCTGACGTACCCGTCTCGTACCAGCGGCCTGTTGTCTGTTCTTGAAACGGACAACGAAGGCGGTATGGGGTTGATGCGTGGACTGACATCTCACGACATTGAGATCCGATGACGTGCGTCTGGGTAATCACCACCATGAACTCCTGCCATGCGGGGCGTTAGGCGATTGATGAGTCCGAGCGACCAACGCGGCGTACGGCGAACGGCGCGAAGCGTGCGACGATCGTGAAGGACGTCCGCCGAGTGCAGGAGGCGCTCGAACCAGGCCTCGCGCGTGGACGCGGGTGCGCCGAGCGCAGCGAGCTTCTCGTCGAGCGGCGACAGATCGAGAGCGTCCCCATCACGTCGTCACGTCGAAGGCGGCGACCTCGACCGTCGGCTGCCTCTTCGCGCGGCGAGCGCGGGGCTAAAGACGCGCGTCGGAGGATCGCAGCTACTTGAGCGTGACCGCCTTCGTGGCCGAGCCGCCGAGGCTGCTCTTGACGGTGATCGTCTGGGGGTTCGAGGCGAGTGCGAACTGGCCGCGGTAGCGTCCGCCGCCGGCGTTCGAGAGTGTCCCGATCAGCGCCCCACTCGAGGAGACGTAGACCTGGAGCGTCGCCGTCGCGCTCGTGCTCGTCGCCTCGACGCTCAGCTGCCCCTTCGCCGCGTCGAACTCGGCGAGCGAGATCGAGACGGTGTCGCTCGCGGCCGCGGTGACAGTCATCAGCGCCGTGCGCGTCGCGCCGCCGTAGCTCGCCGAGATCGTCACGGAGCTCTGCGTCGTCACCGGCTTCGAGGTCACGGTGAACGACGCACTCGTCGCTCCGGCGGGAACGGTCACGCCGGCGGGCACGGTCGCGACGGCGCTGTTGCTGCTCGTGAGCGTCACCGCGGCGCCGCCGGACGGGGCGGCCGACGTCAGCGTCACCGTCCCGGTCGACGAGGCACCGCCCGTCACCGTCGCCGGGCTGAGGCTGAGCGCGGAGACGGAGGGACCGGACGCGAAGGGGTTGACGGTCAGGGTGGCGGTTACGGTCACGCCGGCGCCCGAGGCGCTGATCGTGACGGTCGTCGGCGCCGGCGGGTTCGAGGTCGTGATCACGAAGCTGCCGCCTCCTGCGAACTGCGGCACGGTGACGAACGGCGGCACGCTCGCGACCGAGGGATTGCTGCTCGAGAGCATGAGCTGGACGTCGTGATCGGCCGGCGAGGCGAGCGTCACCGTGCCGGACGAGCCGTTCGTGCCGTCGGTCGTGGTCGGCGAGATCGTGATCGAGCCGGGCGGCGCCTGCGGCGTCAGTGTGAGCTGCGCCTGCGCCGAGCCGCCGGTCCAGGTCGCGGTCACGGTCGCGGTCGTCGTCGCCGAGACGGCGCTCGTCGGGACGGGGAACGAGACGGAGGGCTCGCCGGCGGCCACGGTGACGCTGGCCGGTGGCTTCACCGCCGGCGAGTCGCTCGAGAGGCTGATGATCGCGCCGCCCGCCGGCGCGACGCCGTTCAGCATCACGATGCCGCCCGCGCTCGCCCCGCCGGTGAGGGAGCTGGGGGAGAGGGTGAGGCTCTTGAGCGACGGCGGCTGCACCGTGATCGAGATCGACGCGGACGACGAGCCGAGCGTCGCGGTGATCGTGACCGGCGTCGACGCCGTCACCTGGCCGACGGTGAAGTGGAACGAGGCGACCGCGACGCCGCCCGGCACCGTCACCGAGGTCGGGACCGGTGCGACGCTCGGGTTGGTGCTCGTCAGGCCGACGACCGCTCCGCCGGGGTCGGCTGCTCGGCTCAGCTGTACCTGGCCGTCCTCCGCCTCGCCGCTGAACACCGTCGGTGCGCGCGTGAGCGTGATCCCGGTCACGGTCGCAGACGCCTGGCTGACGACGAAGCTCGCCGTCTTCGACCAGGCGGTGACGGCTGCCGTTGTCGGGCTCGAGTCGCCCTGGAACGAGCGCACCCGCCAGAACTTCGTCCCCGCTGTCAGCGAGAGCACCTGGCGGTTCGAGGGCGTGATGTACGGGATGTCGTCCTCGATGTTCTCGAAGCCCGAGTCCGTGGCGATCTGCACCTCGTAGCCGTTCGGCTGGGGGTTCGGCACGTCGGTCCAGTCGAGCGTGACGGGTAGCGTCACCGTCGCGCCGTTTGTCGGCGAGACCGGCGACGGGGGCGGCGGCAGCGGATTGTCGAAGAAGACGCTGAACTTGGTCGTGTTCGACGGCACCCCCTCGATGCCGTTCGCGGTGACCGCGTAGACGCGTGCGAGCCAGTTGCCCTGCGTGCTCGAATGGAACGCGAGGGTGTACGTCGTGTTCGGGATGTTGTTGATGTGGACGATCGTCGCGACGGGGAAGCTCGGATCGGTCGAGGCCTCGAAGACGTAGCTCGCCGCACCGGCGGCGGCGCTCCACGTGAACGTGATCGTCTCCTCCGGGTGGAACTGCGTGCCGCCCTTCGGCTGGTCGAGGGTCGGCGTTCCCGGCGAGCCGGGACCGGTGCCGGTGACGGTGAAGCTGCGTGGCTGTGACCACGCGCCCTGCTCGAACGCCCCGTTCACGGCCTGGACGCGCCAGAAGTACGTGCCGTTCGCGAGCCCGCTGACGGTGTCCTGCGTCGCGCCCATCGTCGAGTCCTGCTTGACCACCGGGTTGAAGGTCGACGACGGGCTGACCTGCCAGTTGTAGGCGACGATCCCGCCCGGGTCGCTGACGGCCGACCAGGAGATCGTGAAGGGGACGACGACGCTCGCGCCGTTCGCGGGAGAGAGGGGCGTGGGCGCTGCGGGTGCGCCGACGGCGCTGCCGCCCAGCGCAAGCGTCGCAAGCGAGGCCGCGACAAAGACGAGCGTCGAGCGAAGCGCGGAGCGGCGCACCTTACTCACCCCCTGGGCTAGCGTCCGCCAACCTTTACGCGCGCGGCGCGCAAGCGGATTTCCCCGCCGCGACGTGAGCCTCGAACCGCTCGCCGCCCACTCGGCGCCGGCCGTCGCGACCCTTGAGCTCGATAACCCCGGCTCCCGTCCTCTGGCCCGATCCAGGCAGCGTTCGCCTTGCTTGCCATTGCGCTGCGATTCTCCCGCTGGACGCTCTCGACCGGCTAGGAAGCGCTCCGTGCCGCGTCGCGCTCGCTCGAGGCGCAAGCGATCTAGCTGTGGGACCCACAGACCTGTGAGACGCAGCTGATCGTAGGCGTACAGCTCGTGGAGCGCCTCAAGCTCCTCCAGGCAAAGGAGTCATTCTGTTCGGCGCTCTACGCGCGGCGTTCGTCCGGCGTTCAGAGTCGGCCGCGAGCAGGGCGACTTCTGCCTTGGCTGCTGCTGGGCACTGATGCTGCTTATGTTCGCGGCCGGCGTTGCCAACCTCGCCTGGATGGCCGCGCTTACCCCCATCATGGTCGTCGAGAAGACCGCACGCAAAGGCGGACGAGCCGTCGCCCCCGGTTGGGATCGCACTCGTGGTTCTCGGCGCGTTCGTGCTTGCCACTCGCCAGGGTTCCCACTTCTCTTTTGTAGCCCACTGAGACACTCGCTAGCGTGCGAGTGCGGGCTCGGCGGCCTGCTTGCTCGGCTTGATGTTCTGGTTCATCCGGAACAGATTCGTGGGGTCGTAGGTGTCCTTGAGCGTGACGAGCCGCTCGTACTTCTGCGGACCGTAAGCGTCGCGGACGCGGTCGGGCTCGTGCGTGAAGTTGAGGTAGGAGGCGCCGGTGCTGAACGGCTGCATGGCTGCCGCGAAGGCGCGGTTGGCGTCGATCATGCGGCGGTCGTCGGCCGAGTCGCTCCAGACGGAGATCGGGTGAAAGAGGTACTGAGCGTCGCGCTGGGAGAAGGCTGTCGCGTCGTCGGGGACTGCGGCGACGATCTGGCCGATCCGGAAGACGACCATCTGGCTGAGTGGTGCGCCGAGGATGGTCAGATCGACGGCGTGGGCGAGGAAGGTGTCGATCGCGGCGTCGCCGAGTTCCGGGAGATAGTCGCCGCGCGCGTAGAAGCGGTTTCCCCAGGGCGCGAGCGGGTCGAGGGCCGCCTGGAAGGCGGTGTAGGGCATCGGGCCGATGTGGTCGACGACCGGGCCGAGGTCCTTGAGCGCCTGCACCGCCTGGGCACCCTGCTCCGGGTCGCCGACGTAGAGCGCCGCCATCCCGACCACCGGCTTGCCGTGGAGCTCGGCCGGGACGAACGGCTCCGGCGGGGCGGTGACGACGACGCAGGCGGTGGAGAGCTCGTCGGGTGCGCCGTCGGCGCAGTCGCGCCAGCCGCGCATGACCTCGGGGGCGCGTTCGATCGGGAACAGCGCCAGCCCGGCGAGCACGATCGGGCCGAGCGGGTGCAGGCGGAACTCGAACTCGGTGACGATGCCGAAGTTGCCGCTCCCGCCGCGGATGCCCCAGAAGAGATCCGCGTGCTCCTGTTCGCTCGCGCGGACGATGCTGCCGTCGGCGAGCACGATCTCGGCGGATACGAGGTTGTCGCAGGCGAGACCGTGCTTGCAGGAGGTCCAGCCGTAGCCGCCGCCGGTGGTGAAGCCGCCGATCCCGGTGGTGGTGACGCGACCTCCCGGCGTGTGGAGCCCGTGGGCTTGGCTGGCGGCGTCGAACTCGCCCCAGAGCACGCCTCCGCCTGCCTTCGCGGTGCGTGACTCGGGGTCGACGGTGACCGACTTGAGGCCGCTGAGATCGATCAGGATGCCGTCGTCGCAGCTGCTGAGGCCGGAGAAGCTGTGGCCGCCGCAGCGGACAGCGACGAGGAGTTCCCGCTCGCGGGCGAAGTTGACCGCAATCGCGACATCCGCGGTCGTCGAGCAGCGAGCGATCATCGCCGGCCGCCTGTTGATCATGGCGTTGAAGACGCTGCGGCCCTCGTCGTAGCCGGGGTCCTCGGGCACGATCAGCTGCCCGGAGAGGACCTCTCGCAACTCGTCAAAGCGATCTGGGCGCATGTCTCCTCCTCGCGACGATTTCGTCCCACAGGATCCGGCGGTGACGCGCTTCTGACTTCGGCTGTTCGGGCCAATCTGGGAGTGGCCCGATTGGGCCAGGGCCCCGGGAGCGCCCTACTCGGTCAGGCCGTGCTTCACCGCGTACGCCGCTGCCGCGGTGCGGGAGGAGAGCCGCAGCTTGACGAGGATGTTGGCGACGTGCCGGTGGACGGTGTGCTCGCTCAGGGTCAGGCGCGCCGCGATCTGTTTGTTGCTCAGCCCCTCCGCGACGAGCCGAAGGATCTCCGACTCGCGCGGGCTGAGGAGGGGGCGGTCGCGGGCGGGAGCGTCGGCCAGCGTCTTCGCGGCCCGGCGCGCTTCAGCCGCGGCGCCGAGCGCAGCGAGGCGCTCCCGCGCGAGTTCGAGCTCGCGGTGTGCGGCCTCGTCGCGGCCGAGCTTGCGTAGCGCTCTCGCGAGCGCGATGCGCGCTCGGGCGGCCTCGAACGGAAGCCCGGCCTGTCCGAGCAGCCGCGCCGCGTCCTCGAACGCCGCGCGCGCTTCCTCGTATCCGCATGCGGCCGCGCTTGCGCGGCCCTCGGCGTACCGGGCCGCCCCGAGCAATGGGTCGGTGCCCGCCGCCTCTGCGATCGCTCTCAGCTCGCGTGCCGCATCCGCCGCCTCGGCGGCCCGGCCGGCTGCTGCCTGCGCTTCCGCGAGCAGCTCAAGCCCTGCGGCGCGTTCGGTCTTCGCTTCGCCGATCTGACGGAGGTAGCCTGCCGCGCCGTCGGCAGCCGCATCACTGTCTCCACGCTCGAGCGCGATCGCCGCCTGGGAGAGGACGGCGAGCGCGTGGTGCTCCGTCTGCGCGATCAACGCCAGCGCCTCCTCCGTGCGGCCCTGGCGGCGGCGCAGTTCGGCCAGTCGCGCCAGCGCGTCGGTTGCCCCCGCCGGCCAGGCGGCGAGGACGGCGGCGGCCTCGCTCAGGACGCGCTCCGCGTTCGACCACTCCCCGCGCAGCATCATCACCCAGCCGTAATGGGCGCGACAGACCGCGCGGAGCGCCTGGATGTTCCAGCCCTCGGCCATGCGCGCGACGCGCTCGCACCACTGGCCGGCCCGTTCGAGGTCGCGCACGCCTCGCAGGCAAAGATCAGGTAGCAGCAGGAGAAGCCGATCGCGATCGGGTCGCGCATCTCGCCGGCGGTGGCCGCGGTGGTCGCCTCGTCAAGACGCGCCATCCCCTCGGTGATCTCCCCCTGGCTGACCCGCGCCAGGCCGTCGAGCGCGATCGCCGTCATCTCCAGATCAACGTCGCCCAGCTCGCGGCCGAGCGCTTCGGCCACCGCGCACCGCTCGCGCGCCAACGCGGCATCGCCCGGCAGTGCGAACGATGCTTCGCGCAGCGCCAGCCAGCCCCGCTCCCGCGTCGGCCCACAACCCTCGAGCAGCCGGCGCGCCCGCGCCAGCCAGCCGTCGCTGACCGCCCGCTCGCCGCGGCCGGCGCGGTAGTCCCAGGCGAGCGCGATCGCGACCCGGGCCGCGTCCACAGGGCGGTTCGCCTCCCGATAGCGGGCATAAGCGCGCTCGCGGGCCGCGAGCGTCAGCTCCGCCTCGTCGAGGAAGAAGGCAGCCATCCCCAGACCCTCCAGCGCCTCTGGTGTCTCCCTCCGCTCGAGCGCTTCCGAGAAGAGCGTTCTCGCGGTGTTCCAGTCAGCGTTGCTCAACGCCTCCTTCGCTCGGGCGGCGAGCTCGTCCGGCGTGGTCATGGCATCCGTCATCGTCCAGTAGGCAGTCTGGCCGATCGAGACCAAAGACACGGATTGGTGAAGGCTTCGCCTCGCCGCGCGAGTGCGCGCTTCTTATGCGCCCTTGGATCAGATCGGGCGCGGCGGGATCGAGCCTCCGGGGCTCACTTGGCTCGCTCCTTCTTCTCCTGCTCGGCCTTCTGCCGATCGACAACCCGAGCTAGCTCCTTCACCGACTGCTCCAGTCCGGCAAGCCGTTCGCCGACGCGGACGCGTTCCGCGGCTTCGCCCGTGAGCCTCTTGGCCGCTATCGCATCCTTCGCCCGCTTCAGCGTCGCCCCCATGAGGGAGGTCACTCGTTCGTGCGCCGTTGCCATCGTCTTCGTCCCCTCTCAGGCGGCGGTGGGAGTCCGGCTCGGCGCGCGGCGCGGCGAGATCCGTGGCAGCCACGCCCGGCCGCCGCACATCGGGCACCGCGGCGGCTCCTGCCGGACGGCGACGCCGTAGCCGCAGCGGGCACAGCAGAGGTCGTGTGCGTGCAGGGTAAGAGACGCCGGCTCTGTTGTGGCTACCTCGGTTATCGTCGCCTCAACTCCCACGTGCGTTGGTTCTGGTGAGTCCGATGAAGGGCCCGCCGTACGTGAAGTAGGTGTCCGACGATCCCGTTCAAGACCAGGCGAAGCCTTCGGTCGATCCTGCGACACCGCAGCCAGGGGCGAGCTCGCGCTGCTACGCGAGTTCGCAGCTGCGATGGGCTTTCCGCGTTTTGAGCAGAGGCATCGACCGGAGGGACCTCGTGGGCCACGCCGATTTTTTTGTTCTCCGCCCGGACGTACCCCGGCGGCCGGGCGTTGAGGCCCCGCCGTGGGGCCTCAACGCCGCTTCGCCGTGTCCGCCGGCTTGGTTAGCTCGGTTGGGAGGGCGCGCGCCGCAGCAGCCGGTAGCACGCACCCATCGCCAGCCCGGAGAGGGTGAAGCCGAGAATCCAGACCCAGTCCGGGGCGACGAAGCCGGCGCTCCCGGAGCCGAGCCTGAACGGCGCCCCCTCGCGAGCGATCGGCAGCAGCATGTACCAGAAGAACATGAAGCTGACGAAGCTCCAGACGGCGCCGAGTGCGAGGCTCCCGGAGCGGCTCCGCACGCGGTAGACGCGATCGGCGAGCGCCGCGAACGCGAGTCCGGTCAGACCCCAGTAGGCGAGCAGAATGATGGCGCCGACGATGATCGCCCAGACGACGTAGCCGTTCTGGTCGAAGTGATTCAGGCCGAAGAGCCAGGCGCTCACGGCCATCGGCAGCTCGAGCGCTGCGTGGCTCGCCCTCGCCCAGTCGTAGACCACCAGCGGCAGCGCCAGCAGGAGCCAGCCCGCCAGGCCGGAGAGCGTACCGAGAAGCGCGATCGGATGCTTCTCGACCGCCTCGCGCGGCAGCAGGTGCAGCTGTAGCCGATGCCGCTTCAGGCGCTCAGCATGAGCTTCCATCACTACCTCCTTCGGAGAAGAGACGCGCGCCCGCGTCCGCGCGCACGAGCGCGTCGACCTGCTCGCGCCCGATGCCGGTGCGCTCGGCGAGTTCGTTCAGGGTTGGCTCGCGGCGCTCGGTCCCGTAGAAGCGGCTGTGCTCCGACTTGAGCTGGGCGAGCTGGCGGACAGCGCGAGGCGGCAGCCGCTGCGGGCGCATGAAGTCGCTCCGGAGCTCCTGCAAGCTCTGGCGAATCCACCACGTCGCATACGCCGCGAAGGGCGTTCCCCGCTCGGGCTCGTAGCGGTGCAGGGCTCGCAGCAGGCCAAGCACCCCTTCTTGAACCAGATCCGTGAACTCGAGCCCCTCGACCTGGTAGGAACGAGCGATGCGCGCCACCAGCGGCAGAAACCGCTCGATCAGCTGCTCTTTTGCGCCCTCGTCGCCCGCCAGGGCCGCGGCGGCGAGCTCGCTCTGTTCGCTCGCATCCGGTTCCGCGCCGGCGTCGGCTATGGGCGGCAGCGAGGCAGGGTGTGTCCGCGCGCGCAGACGCGCACGAAGCTGATCCGAGCGCGGCTGGGGCTCTCGGCCCGCTTCGCCGTCACCTCTGCCGGGCTCGTCTCGTGGCCGATTCACGACCTCCATCCTGCCGGTACGCAGGCTGCTCCTGCCGGCAAGAAGACCATTCGCTGCGGCTCCGATTGCGTCGCGGCTCAATTGGAAGCCAGCGAGCTGGTGTGATCGATCGGCGCGCCCGCGATCGGTGCTCGGCGCCGGCTCCCGTTGGACGAAAGAGCCGCCGCTTGGAAGCGACGGCTCCTAGGCTATGGCCCCGACCGCTGGTCGGGTCGGCTCGCGGGCGGCGAGCTCTAGCGACTGTCTGTCGCGATGACTCGAGCTTCTCGCTCGATATGCACGTTCGGCTGTCGTTATTTCTCGATCGCTTTCTGGCTTGTTCCTCCTGTGATGGCGATCTTCTTTGGTTTGGCTTCCGCTGGCTTCGGCACCTGCAGCGTGAGCACGCCGTCGGTGTAGTCGGCCCGGATCGAATCGGGATCGATCCCCTGCGGGACCGTCAGCATCCGGGAGAACGCTCCGTACGGGCGCTCGACTCGCTGCGCCTCGCCGGTCTCGACCGGCACGCGCGTGCCCGAGATCGCCAGGGTCTGGTCGTTCAGCTCGATCTGGACGTCGTCCGACCTCACGCCGGGGAGATCGACCATGACCAGATACTCGTCGGCGGTCTCGCGCACGTCGAGGCGCGGGGTGAAACCGGTCGTTTGGCCACCGTCGCCGAGTACGCGGCCGAAGACCTCGTCCATGACGCGGAAGGGATCAGCCAGGAACGGATCGTGGGTAAGAATTGCCAAAGGCTGCACCTCCTCGTCGTAGTCGGCCTCGACGGCCTCGTCGCTGTTCGCGCTCCTTGCTGTAGGCGCCGCAGGGGCAGATTCAAGGGTGGCAGCCCAGAATCACGACCGCGCGCCAGCGAAGCCGCCGCCATCGGGCCGGCGCGCGGCAAGACTGCTGGCGGACGTGCGACTCCACCCTTGAAGCGGCCGCGATGCGTCCTACTCAACGGAGTGAAGACATGCGTGAAGGGAGGTCTGGACCGCGCCGATGCACGCGCTTTCGGGACGATCGCCGCTTGCGGCACTCAGGACGTCGCTGTGTGGAGGCCCTGAGGGCATGCTCTACGAGCGAGCCGCGAGCGCCTGCCTGAGGGGTGCGGAAGCGCGAGAGCCAATCGGTGGGGACGCGGATCGAGATCGAGGTGGCGAACGCAGCCGAAGGGAGCGGTGTGGTCGAGTGCCTCTGGCGGCGGGGCATCACGGCCAGCTTGCTCGAGCGGGCGGGCAGTTGGGCGGTCGAGGTTCGGTCGGCGCGCGGGGAACAGCAGCGGCTGCTCAGCGATGTCGCCGCGGCCCTGGAGCCCTGGCTCGCCGAGACGGACCGGGTTCGGCTGGCGCTTCACCTCGGGGAGCGCCGCTACACGCTTCGCCCGGGGCTCGGCCTGCGAAGCTCGACCAGCGGGAAGGAGCCGGGATGAGGGCAGCGGTCGGCGATCGGATCGTCGTCGAGAGCGAGCGCCCCGGCCGGCAAGGACGGGCCGGCGTGATCGAGGAGATCCTGAGCGGCAACCCGCCCCGCTACCGCGTCCGCTGGGACGACGGGCATACGAGCTCGCTGACCCCAGCCGCCGGCGCGGTCCGGATCGAGAGGAGGGCGAAGCGCAGGTGAGCGTTGCCGAGCAGCGCGACTGTCCCAGCAGCGAGGAGCCACGCGAGGGTGGCGCTCGGCTCTTCCGTGCCATGAACGAGTGGATCCGGGAGCTCGAGGGTGACCGGCTCGTCGGCGAGTACGACTTCTTCTGCGAGTGCGAGGACGAGACCTGCACCGGTGTGCTCCGGCTGAGCGCGCAGGAGTACAAATCGGTGCGCGCGGATCCAAACTGGTTCGCGGTGTTGCCCGGGCATGAGCGACCGACCGACGAGGTGATAGCCGCAGCGAGCGCTTCCTCATCGTCCGCACAGGCGGCGACGGAGATCCAGCGGAGACGACAGGATCGGAACCACCGAATCGAAGCGAGAGGAGGTAAGAGAGATGTCGCAGCTACTTCCCGAACGGCGCGCGGCCGCGCCCGAGCGGTGGGAACCGTTCCGGGAGTTCGAGCAGGTGACGGAGCGGATGCGCAGGATGCTCGAGGAGACGTTCGGCGGCTTCGGCCGCTGGCCGTCGCAGCTGCAGGAGACGGCCGGCTGGTCGCCGCTCGTCGACATCGAAGAGCAGGATGACGCCTACCTGCTCGAGGCCGAGCTGCCGGGCGTGAGGCAAGACGACGTCGACATCGAGCTGGTCGGCAACGAGATCGCGATCAGCGGCGAGCTGAAGGAGAAGGAGCGCACGGGTGTCGTGCGCCGGCGGACGCGCCGCACGGGCCGCTTCGACTACCGGGTGACGCTGCCCGAGCAGGTCGACGCCGAGCAGATCGAGGCCTCGCTCGCCGAGGGCGTGCTCACGGTGCGCGTGCCCAAGTCGGAGCGCGCGCAGCGAAAGAAAATCGCGATCAAAGGCTCCTAGGACGGAGAGCGTGCTCGAGGCTCAGTCACCGGCGAGCGCACGCAGCCGTGCGCTGGCCGGACGCCCGGCCCGATTCGAGTTCGTTTTTGGCTCGTGCGGCTACGGCGCGATTGTGGCCGCGTCGCCGAAGAGCTGCTCGGTATGTCGCCTGTCCCCAAGACCTGTCTCCAACTCAGCCGCAGCCAGCAGCCGAGGGCCGGCGTTGGGCCGAAGCTGGTTTCGACTCAGCCTGGCGAAGCGCGGTCCCGCGAGCTGCACGCTCGCCATAATTGACGAACCCGTCGGCGAGTCTCGTCATTGAGGGCCGGTGCAGGCGAGGCTCATCCCGTAGGTCGGATTAGGCAGCCGGCGCGGCGTCGACGCGGGCTTGAACGGAGCAGTCGAGTGTGTGCTGCCTCGACGCCGCCTTCTCGGGAGCGAGTCTCGGGCCAGTCGCCTGGCCGTTACCGAGGCGCGAGGCTGTTATGGACAGCGACGACCGACGCCGGCCGAGCGACCGCGCTTCGATCGCCGACCTGAATATCAACGGCACGCTCGCACAGCGCGAGAGGCAGAACCGACGCGTGTACGCGCTGGGCGACGTCCGCCCATCGCGGCAGCGTCCTTTCGGTGAGGGTGGAGAGGCCGACTCTTGAAATTCGTACGCTTCAAGGTGTTACCGGCATGCGGAGACGTCCTCGGGGTTCCGCCGAGCTTGTGGAATGATCCACCCGTCGACCGTCACGAAGGAGGCGAGATGGCCCCGATCGTGGAGAGCATCGAGATCTCGCGGAGACCGGAAGACGTCTTTTCGTACGTGACCGATCCTTCGCGCCTGCCCGAGTGGCAGGAGAGTGTCGTGAGCGTGCGTCGGGAGGATAGCGGCCCGATAGCCGTGGGCTCGAGGGTCGTCGTGACGCGGCGCGTCGGTCGCCGGGAGCGGACGATGACCTCGGAACTGGCCGAGCTGAATCCCCCAGGGAGCTGGGCTGTTCGCGGTATCGATGGCCCCGTACGCGGGAACGTCAAGGGCACGATCGAGCCGCTCGACGACGGAGCGCGCTCGCGTGTGACCATCGAACTCGACTTCCAGGGTCATGGCATTGGCAAGTTGCTCGTGCCGCTCGTTGTGAGGAAGCAGGCGCAGAAGGAGGTCCCGCGGAATCAGCAGAAGCTGAAGGAGCAGCTCGAGAGCAGCGCGTAGGCGCACCTACTGGGGTGCACAAATCCGATCACGGGGCGGGGCGCGGTGTTGGAGTCGATCGGCTGCGAGCGCGGTAGCGTCGACAGCCCCGTCTTCGGAGGCCGCCTGTGCTCGTGGCGTTTGTGTACGTCGTCGCCTGCCGCCTGTTCGCCCTTGTGCTGCTGCTCGCGCGCGGCGACGGCTCGAAGGAGCTCGAGATCATGTTGTTGCGCCATGAGTTGGCGATCCTGCGACGGCAGGCGCGGCGCCCGCAGCTGACCGAGAGCGATCGGCTTGTACTCGCGGCGCTGAGTCGGGTGCTGCCTCGTCGGTCGTGGCAGGCGTTCCCCGTCACGCCGGAGACGCTGCTGCGCTGGCACCGACGGATCATCGCGCGCCACTGGACCTACCCGCACCGGCGGCCAGGCCGACCGCCGCTCGGCACGGAGGTGCGCGACCTAATCCTGCGGCTCGCGCGCGAGAACAGCCACTGGGGCTATGTTCGGATCGTCGGCGAGTTGCGCAAGCTCGGGATCACCGTCTCGGCGACGCTGGTGCGAAACGTGCTCCCCCGCTCCGGCATCCCGCCGGCGCCGCAACGCGACCAGCTCAGCTGGCGCTTGTTCGTCCGGCGGCACGCTGAGTCAGTGCTCGCCTGCGATTTCTTCACCGTCGATACGGTCTGGCTGCGCCGGTTGTACGTGCTGTTCTTCGTCTCGATCGGGACGCGCAGGGTCGAGTACCTCGCCTGTACGAGTCACCCCAACACGGCGTGGATGGCCCAGCAGGCGCGCAACCGGCTGATGGATCTCGACGAGCGTGGCGGCCGCGCTTCCTGATCCACGACCGCGACACGAAGTTCAGCCGCACCTTCGACGACATCTTCCAGAGCGAAGACATCGCGGTCATCCGCACACCGAACTCGCAGCGTGATCGGGTTTGTGCACCCCACGCGCCGCGGCCGGGCGGCTCTGGCGCGCGAAGACGACGTGTCGGTCGAGGAGGCGATGACGGCCGGACCGAGCACCGTGAGGCCGAGCTTCCGCCTCGACCAAGCGGTCGAGCGGATGCAAAGCCAGAAGCTGACCAATCTGCCGGTGACTCGATCGGACGGCGTCCTGATCGGCGTCATCCGCCGCATCGACGCCGAGCAGGCGCTCACATCAACCTGAGCCCGTCGACGAAACGCGGGCACCGTGTCGCGAGCGGCACGCATCCAACCGGTGGTCGGAATCACGCTGTCGACGCTGAAAGGAGGAAGGGTCGCTGATGGACATTCTCTTCCTGATCGGACGCATCCTCTTCGCGCTCCTCTTCATCTTCTCGGGCTCCACGGTCCACCTGCTGCAGGCGAAGCAGGGCGTCGCGTACGCACGCATGTCAGGGGTTCCCGCCCCCGCGGTGCTCGTGCCGGTGAGCGGCCTCGTCGCCGTGGCCGGTGGACTGTCGGTCGCGCTTGGCGTCTGGGCGGATGTCGGCGCGCTTGCCATCGTCGCGTTCCTGCTGCCGGTCGCATTCTTCATGCATGCGTTCTGGAAGGAGACGGACGAACAAGCGAAGGCCAACCAAATGGCGCACTTCATGAAGAACATCGCGCTCGCGGGTGGAGCGCTGGTGATCTTCTACGCGTACAACCAGCTGCAAGGCGACGCGGGTCTCTCGATCACAGACCCACTCTTCGGTCGCGGATGAGTCTCACGGAGGTGACGCTCCCACGAACTCTGTTGCGTGCACTCCGGCGGCGGTGGGACGAATGAGCGCGCGTCGCAGCCTCCGAACGACTTTGCCGGCGAGCGGCCACGACCCCCTCCCTGGTGAGAGGAGGTCAGCCTTTCCGTCTACCCAGGCAACGAAGACGCCCGATGAGCAGGGAATATCTCGTCGTCCGTCAGTTCGACGAGCCAACGGCCGAGTTCTCATTCGGAACGCACCCCTTGCCGCAGCTGCCACTCGCCGCTTTCTCAACCCGTCCCTCTATGAGGGGGTATGGCAGGGTGAACGAGTCCCCAAGGCGGGCGCGAAGCCCAATCGAGTCGGAACGCTTGTGAAAGGGCGGCGGTTAGTCCGCCCGTGAACCGCTATTGACCTCCGACGGCAGCGCACTCCCCGGCATCACCATGATCCTGACGATTTCGTTCGTCGGCGAGCGTCAAGCGCACGGCAAAGTCACGCTCATACGCCACTTCGCCAGTTTCACGCCAACGAGCGATCTCACGCGTCCGGGCAATGACGTCGCCCTCGACATCCTCGAACTCAGGCTCGGCCTGTTCCATGGCGAATTGCTCGTCTCCGCTCGCCTTCTGAAGCACTTGCCGGCATGCTGCGATGCCACGAACAGTGCCGCGCGGCGTCACCGTTTCGACATCGGGATCGAGTAACTCTTCCGCCGCCTCGAACTCATGCGCAGCAACAGCCTCGATGAACTGACGTGCGCGGGCGGACTTCACCGGCGCAACCTAAGCCCGGCCAAGGTGATCTTCAAGCTCGCGGATGGACCTGGAACGCGGGCGCGCGACTCGCAGCGGCTGACGCTGAGCTGGTTGAGTATCGCGACACCTGGTGCTCAGCCTCTCGCGTACTCCTCGGCCGTTCGCGAGTCGAATTCGAACCCGACAACGGCTTCGTCGCCGACGACCCAGGCGTCGTGTCCGGGTTCGATGACGTACGCCTGCCCGGCGTGGATTTCCTGCTCGGTTCCGTCATCGTGGACGACGTGCATCGTGCCCGACTGCAAGAGACCGACGTGGTGGGCCTGGCAGCGCTCGCCTCCCACGATGGGCTTGACGCACTCCGACCATCTCCAGCCGGGCTCCGAGCGCATGCGCGAGGCATTCGCGCCGCCCATTCGAACGATCTCGATCGTCGTCTTGTCCGGCGCCCGCGTCTCGTCGGGTGAGCCGAAATCGCCTACCTCCACTCCTGCCATCTGAGCCTCCTTCGCTTGGCACAGGACACCGGTCGAGGGCGATCCTAAACGGCAGCCCCGGCGTGCCGTGCATTTCGGTGCGTCCTCGCGAGGCGCGGCGCGACCTCCAGGAGTGCTAGCGCGTCGGTAGCGGCGCGCTGCTGTCGGCGCGCTCGACGGTGCGCGCGAGTTCCACTCGCGAGGCGACGTCGAGCTTTCGGAAGATGTTGCGGATGTGAGTCTCGACCGTCTTCTGGCTGAGGAATAGTTCCGCGGCGATTTGGGGGTTTGTCTTGCTGTCGGCGACGAGCCGTGCCACCTGGAGTTCGCGTGCGGTCAGTGTCTCCATGCCGGCCCCGTCACCTTTGCCCGGGCGCGTGCGTCGGTGGACGCGATGGCCGAGCTTTCCCAGTTCGCGCTCCGCCTCGTCGCGATAGCGGAGCGCGCCGCAGGTCTCGAGTGTCGCGGCCGCGCGTTGTAGCTCCGCGACAGCACGGTCGCGCTCGCCGCTTTGCGCAAGCGCGCGGCCGGCGAGTGTGCGCGACAGCGCCGCCTCGATCGGGGCGCCGGCGTGCGTGGCCGCGCCGGCCGACCCGAGTGCCAGCTCCGCAGCGCGAGCCGGGTCGCCCGCGTGGAGGGCGACGGCCGCTGCAGCACGATCAGCCCAGGCCCGAGGCAGGGGAAGCTGGACCGCCTCGGCCCTGGCGGCGGTGCGGGCCGCCGCTTCCTGCGCGTCGCTGCGTCGGTCGAGTGCGAGCCAGCACCGTGTCAGGAGTTCGAGGCAATAGCTCCTCCAGCCACCGGGGATGAGCGTCAGCTCCTCGCCGCCGGCGGAACCGAGTAGCAGCTCGACGGCGCGCTCCGCTCTGCCTGTCTCCAAAAGCACGGCGGCGAGCCTGACGGCCGCCCAGGCGGCGACGAAGCCCTCATCGAGCTCCCTGCTGAGGTCGACGCTCTCCTGTGCGGTCGCGAGCGCGATGTCCAGGTCCCCAACCGCAACGGCCACCACGGAACGGTTGAAGAGGTTCCACGCCAACGCATGCGTGTTGCCCAGGAGCCGTGCCGCCTCGATCGCTCCATCGAGCAGTTCGGTTGCCTCGGGCAGTTTCCCGCGGACGTACCACGCCCTGCCGAGGATCTGGTAGAGGACGAGGAAGAGCTCTCCCTGCCCGGTTGCGCGGCAGAGCATCAGCGCACGTGAGGCGTGCCCGTCGGCCTCGGCGTAGCGGTCGAGGTAGAGCTCGGCGCCGGCGAGCCAGGTCGCGGCGTCGAGGCGTTGCGCGAGCTCGTCGTCCGAGAGGGAGTCGACGAGGGTGGCGGCTTCTGAGAGATCGGCTTCGAATCGCTCACCCGCGCCCGTCATTGCGTCGGCGAGTGCGAGCATCGCCGCCGCCGCCGCCGTCAGCGGCGGATCACCGGTTTGCCTCGCAGCATTTACTGCCGGCTGCGCCCACTCCAGCATCGACTGGTACTCCGTGCGGTAGAAGCCGTTTAGCGCGAGCTCGATCATCAGCGCGACGGCCTCGGCCGAGGCGGATTCCGGCAGGGCCTGCAGGGCGTGCGCGAGGCGAGCATGCGCCTGGTCCTGCTTCCCGAGGAGGTGCTCCACCCCGGCGCATGTCCTGGTGAGCTTCGCGCGCAGGACGGAGTCCTCGGGCGCGATTGCGATGGCTTCCCCGAGGGCGCTGTGGCTTTCGGCGAAGTGAGCGGTCGCGGTCAGCGCCTCTGCTTGGGAAAGGAGGAGTTCGACGCGCTCCTGGGCCGGCGCGTTTTGCGGAAGTAGCCTTAGCGCAGCTGCGAACCAGCGGGCGGCGCTTGCCGGCGCGAGCCGGGCCGCTGTCTCACCGGCTTCGCGCAGGACGGCAACGGCAGCGAGGTCACCTTCGCGTGCCGAGCGCTCAACGTGGTGGGCGCGTGCCGCCGCGGTGGCGCCCCGCGCGGCGAGCGCCTCGGCGCAGCGCTCGTGCGCGCCCAACCGCCAGCCGCCTCGCGTGGCCTCGTAGATCGCCCTTCGCACGAGCGGATGTCGGAAGCGGAAGCGCCGTGGCACATCGGTCGGCCGAACGAGATCGAGTTGCAGGAGCTCGTCGACCGCGTCGATCGCCGCGGCCTCGGGCATGGCCGCCGCGGCCGCAGCCAACTCGGGCTCGAATGGATCACCCGCGACTGCCGCCCCCTCGAGGACGTGGCGTGCTTCGTCGGAGAGCAGCGCGAGCTCCTCGGTCAGCGCCGCGGCGACCGTGGACGGGACGCCAATCGCAGCCGACATCTCCGCGGCCGCGGTGGCGTCGGCGCTCGTGCGCTCGAGCGAGCGGGCGAGCTGCTCGAGGTAGAACGGGTTGCCGCCGCTCTGCTCGTAGAAGGCCGCCGCCTCGGCGGCCTCGACGGCCTCGCCGAGAAAGTCGCGCGTCTCGTCCCGACTAAGTGGCCCGAGCTCGATGCGCGTCAGCGTTCCCGCGCGCTGGGCGCGCTCGAGTGCTCCTGAGAGGCGCTCCGGCACCTGACGGGGTCGCACGGCCAAGGCGATGAGCACCGCTTCGGCCGGCGGTCGGCGCAGCAGGGCGCCGAGCAGCTCGGTCGATGCGGAGTCGGCCCAGTGGAAGTCGTCGAGCACGAGCACGAGCGGCTTCTTGGTCGCGAGCTGCTCGAGCAGCTTGCGGATCGCGCGGTGGCTGCGGTGCCGCTCGTGCTGGAGCGCCGCCGTGCGGCCGGTCGCAAGTGTGGACAGGGACGGGAAGACGTGCCCGAGTTCGGTCCGGACGTCGTCATCCAGGGCGGCGAGACGGGCGGGCTCGAGGCCGTGGATGTACTCGTCGAGCGCATCGATGAAGACGGAGAAGGGCAGGTCCTGCTCGAGTTCCGCGGCCGAGCCGGCGAGCACTATCTGCCCGCGCTCTTCAGCGCGCGCCGCGAACTCTGTTAGTAGCCGCGTCTTGCCGATCCCGGGTTCGCCCACCAGCTCGATCGCGCCCGAGCGGTCTCGATCAAGTTCGCCGAGAACCTGCTCGAGTGAAGCGAGCTCGTCGGCACGCCCGACGAGATGCTCGGCAAGCAGGGCCATGGTTCTCCTCAGCCCAGGATAAATCAGGGTCGGCGGACCGAGAAATCAGGGTGCGGGATCAGGGGGTCGGCCGATGTCGGCCCAGACGCGTGGGGGCAAGCTCGCTCTCATGCCCCGTTACCTCCTCCACCACCGCCACGAGCCCGACGAGTGCGGGGTCGTCTTCGCCTCGTTCAAGGGACACGAGAGCCCGCTTCGCCACCAGGCGACGCTTGCCTCGTGCCGCTCCGGCGGCCACGCCATCTGGTGGACCGTCGACGCGGCAAGCGAGGAGGACGCGCTCGGCCTCCTCCCCTTCTACATCGCCGAGCGCACGACGGTGGCGCGCGTCAGCGAGGTCGACATCCCATGAGCGCGCACCCACTTGCCGCGTCCGCACCTGAAGGAGGAGCCATGAGTTCCGCGACACCGGACACCCGAGAACTCGCCGGCCGCGAGAGCGACGGCGTTCACGTCCTGCTGCTCTGGCACCCGCGCGAGGACGAGCTAACCGTCTCTGTCGAGGACCGGCGAGCCGGAAACGGCTTCCAGCTCGCGGTCGCACGTGACCGCGCCCTCGACGCCTTCTACCACCCCTTCGCCTACGCCGCCTACCGCGTCGGATTCGCGCGCTGAAAGGAGCAATGACCATGTTCAAGCATCTGAGTCCAAATGCGATCGCTCGCTGGTCGATCGCTCATCGGCGGCGCGTGATCGGCGGCTGGCTGCTCCTGCTTGTCCTCGGCGTCGTCGTCGCCAAGGGCGTTGGCAACAGCTTCGACAACGGGCTCGCCCTGCCGAAGACCGATTCGCAGCGTGCGGTCGATCTCTTGCAGAGCCGCTTCCCGCGCGTGGCTGGCGATGCCGACCAGATCGTGTTCGCCGCCCGCGACGGCAGGCTCACCGACCCGGCCGTGCGCGCGAGGGTCACACCGATGCTCGCGCGGGTCGCGCGCCTGCCGCGCGTCACCGCCGTCAGCGCGCCCACGATCTCCCGCGACCGTGCGGTGGGCTTCGCCACCGTTAGGTTCGACGATCAGGGCGACGCGCTTCCGACCAAGGCGATTCGGCGCGTGGTCGACACCGCGCAGGCCGCCGCCTCGCCGCAGCTCGAGGTCGAGCTGAACGGCAACGCGATCGAGCAGCTTTACCGACCCTCGCCCGGCCCGGCCACGGCGGTCGGGATCATCGCCGCGGCCGTCATTCTCCTGCTCAGCTTCGGCTCGTTCACGGCGATGGGTCTGCCGATCGCGACGGCGCTGTTCGGCCTCGGCCTCGGCTCGGGGCTAATCGCGATCGGCAGCCAGGTGCTGACGATCCCCGACTTCGCGGAGCAGATCGCGCTGATGATCGGTCTCGGCGTCGGCGTCGATTACGCCTTGCTCGTCGTCACGCGGTACCGCGACGCCTACCGCCGTAACGGCGGCGATATCGGCGGAGCGATCGAGGTGGCGATGAACACGGCTGGCCGCTCGATCACCTTCGCCGGCCTGACTGTGATTATCGCCCTCTCCGGCCTCTACTTCGTCGGTGTCAACCTGCTCTACGGCGTCGCGCTGGCTGCCTCGACCAGCGTGCTGTTCGTGCTCGCCGCCTCGCTGACGCTGCTCCCGGCGGTGCTCGCCGTGCACGGCCGGCGCGTGGGGGAGGGACGCCACTTCCTCCGGCGGCGAATGAAGCGCGTCAAGGCGAGCCGCTCGGAGCGCTGGGTGCGGACGATCCAGCGGCGTCCGCTCTTGGCCGCGGTCGGAGCGACCGCGCTGCTGCTCGCGCTGGCAGCGCCCGCGCTCGGTCTCCGTCTCGGCCTCGCCGACGCCGGCACCGACCCGAGCTCGCAAACGACGCGCAAGGCCTACGACCTCGTCAGCCGGGGCTTCGGCCCCGGCTTCAACGGCCCGCTCTTCGTCGCCGTCAAGCTCCCCTCAGGCGACCAGGGTGCCCTCGGGCGCATCACGACCGCGCTCCGTAGCGCGGACGGCGTCGCCACCGTCGCGCCGCCGCAGCTGAACGCGACCCGCGACACGGCCTCGATCGCCGTCGTGGCGACGACGGCGCCCGAGAGTAAGCAGACCTACGACCTTGTCAAGCGCCTGCGCAACTCGGTGCTGCCCCAGGCAACCGGCGGAACCCAGGCGAGCACCTACATCGGCGGCTTCACCGCGATCCAGGTCGACTTCACGCAGAAGCTCGCGTGCAAGCTGCCCTTCTTCATCGCGATCGTGATCGCGCTGTCGGCGCTGCTCCTGCTGATCGTCTTCCGCTCGCTCCTGATCCCGCTGCAGGCGGCCCTGATGAACCTGCTCTCGGTCGGGGCGGCGCTCGGGATCGTGCAGGCGATCTTTGAGCGCGGCTGGCTGGCCGGGCTCTTCGGCGTCGACAAGGCGCCAGTGGAACCGTTCCTGCCGGTGCTGCTGTTCGCGATCGTCTTCGGGCTGTCGATGGACTACGAGGTCTTCCTCGTCTCGCGCATCCGCGAGGAGTGGCAGGCATCGGGTGACACCTCGGCCGCTATCCGCAACGGGCTCGCGCGTACCAGTCGCGTGATCACCGCCGCGGCGGCCGTGATGATCGTCGTCTTCGCCTCCTTCGCCGGCAACGGCAACCACATCCTGAAGCTGTTCGGGATTGGACTGGCGAGCGCGATCTTCCTCGACGCGGTCGTCATCCGCATGATCCTGCTTCCGGCCGTGCTCGAGCTCCTCGGCGAGCGGACCTGGCGCTTCCCGCGCTGGCTCGACCGCCACGTCCCGCGCGTGGCCATCGAGCCGCCGGAGGAGCGGCCCGAGCTTCCTGTCCCCGAAGCGGCCGCGTGAGCGAGCGACCGGCAGACGCAACCCGAAGGAGACGAACGATGAACGCGAAGACGATCTGGACGTTCGCGATCAGCTCGATCGCCCTGTTCATGGTCACGCTCGACAACCTCGTCGTGACGACGGCGCTGCCGGTGATCCGCAGAGACCTCAGCGCCGGCATCACCGATCTCGAATGGACTGTCAACGCCTACACGCTGACGTTCGCGGTGCTCTTGTTGACCGGGGCGGCACTCGGCGATCGCTTCGGCCGGCGTCGGCTGTTCGTGATCGGGCTCGGCATCTTCACGCTCGCCTCCGCCGCCGCGGCGCTGGCGCCGTCCGCCGAGGCGCTAATCGTCGCCCGCGCGGCGCAAGGGATCGGCGGCGCGATCGTGACGCCGCTCACGCTCACGATCCTCAGCGCTGCGTTTCCGGCCGAGAAGCGAGGCGTCGCGCTCGGCGCCTGGGGCGGGATCAGCGGCCTCGCCGTCGCGATCGGCCCGCTCGTCGGCGGCGCCGTCACCGAAGGGATCGCCTGGCAGTGGATCTTCTGGCTCAACGTCCCGATCGGGCTCGTGCTCGCCCCGCTCGCCATGCGGCGACTGAGCGAGAGCCACGGCCCCTACACTCGCCTGGATCTCCCAGGCCTCGCCCTCGCCAGCGCCGGTCTGCTCGGAATCGTCTGGGGCCTTGTGCGCGGAAACCAGGCCGGCTGGTCGAGCCTCGAGATCACCGGCTCACTCACCGTGGGCGCGGCCGTGCTGGGGGCCTTCGTCGCCTGGGAGCTGCGCGCGCCGGCGCCGATGCTGCCGATGCGCTTCTTCCGTAACCGCACCTTCTCGTTCACGAACGCCGCGTCGCTGGCGATGTTCTTCGGCATGTTCGGCTCGATCTTCCTGCTCTCCCAGTTCCTGCAGACAGCGCAGGGCTACTCGCCCCTCGCCGCCGGCCTGCGGGTGCTGCCGTGGACGGTCGCCCCGGTGTTCGTCGCCCCGATCGCGGGCGCCCTCTCCGACCGCGTCGGCGGACACCCGCTGATCGTCGCCGGCCTCGCCCTCCAGGCCGTCGCGCTTGCCTGGATGGCGGCGGTCACGACTCCGGACGTCGCCTACGCGAGCCTTGTTGGCCCGTTCATCCTCGCCGGCATTGGCATGGCGCTCTTCTTCGCGCCAGTCGCCAACGTCGTCCTCGGCTCGGTACGCCCGGAGGAGGAAGGCCAAGCATCCGGCGCCAACAACGCCATCCGCGAACTGGGCGGCGTCTTCGGCGTCGCCGTGCTCGCCTCAGTGTTTGCGGGCTACGGGAGCTACGCCTCGCCGCAGACGTTCGTCGACGGACTCACGCCCGCGGTCTGGCTCGGCGCGATCGTAGTCGGCGTCGGTGCCCTGCTCGCGCTCGGCATTCCGCGGCTGCGCCGCGCAGACGCATCAGTTGAGGAACTCGTCTTCGAGCGTGTCTGAGGCATGCACTCGACCAGCAAAGGGAGGATCCAGATGGGCGTCTCGCTTCCACTGAGCGAAAGAGCTATCTCGTCACGCGCCGACGCCGCCGTCTCGAAGGTAGCGATTCCGCAGTACCGGCAGCGCGCGATCCTCGCGGCATGGGCGGCCGCGGCCCTTCCGATGGCGGCGCTTGCCTGGCTCGCCGCGCCCGCGCTCAAGCACCGCTTCGCCGGCGAGGGCAACGTGCCGATGGCGAAGGCGCTTATCGTGTGCCTCACCGCCGGTCTGATCTGGCAGTTCGTCCTTGTCGCGGTCCTCGTCTGGCACGAACAGCGCACCCTCCGCTGGTCGACGATCCGCGAAGCGCTTTGGCTCCGTTCCCCTCGGAGCCCGCGCAGCGGCCGCTTCGGCGGCCGGGTCTGGCTGGTCCTGATCCCGTTGATCGTCGCCTTTGCGGCCGAAGAGCTGATCTCGGGCGGTGTTCCCACTCCCGCGAACCGCGACATGGGCGCCTTTCTCGGGTCCGACGCCGGTCAGAGCTTCATGAGCGGCAACTGGGGCTGGTTCGGCCTCATCCTCGTCCTTCTCGTCTTCAACACCGTGCTCGGCGAGGAACTGCTCTTCCGCGGCCTGCTCCTGCCGCGCATGAACGGTGCCTTCGGACGCCGCGACTGGGTGGCCAACGGGATCCTGTTCGCCGGCTACCACCTGCACATGCCGTGGGCCATTCCGACGTCGCTGCTCGACACCTTCATCCTCGCGTATCCGACGAAGCGCTACCGCAGCGCCTGGATCGGGATCGCAGTGCACAGCGCTCAGAGCGTGGTCATCGCGGTCATCGTCCTCACGCTCGTCCTCTGAGAAAGATCGGCATGGAGGACCCAGACCTCCCGGCTTGACGGGCGAGTGGTGAATTGAAAGAGTCATCGCGTCCAAGTCCTGTGGGCCTTCGGGTTCGCAGGACTTGGCGCTTCTTGCAGAGCCAAGGAGGCGACCCCCTCCCTTTCTTGGAGTGCACCCTAACCATGGAATCCTGGCGGCAGGTCGCAACCCACGGCAACGGTTTTCGCCTCTCTGAGCGGTTTTCGCGGCCCTCCCATTTGCGACCGGTTGCCACCGATTGCGACCGCTCTGCTCCATAACGCTCCATTCTTTGTTGCCTTCCCTGACTACGAACTCTGATTTGCTAATCCGGGTGCGGCAGCCACGGCGTGGCCGGTTGGTCAGCGCCCGGATCTGCGTCAACGGCCGGAGGTGCGTTCAGTGTGAGGCCCGGGCTGGGCGCGCCGATCCGGCTCGGCGACCGCGCGGCCTGGTCGGGGTAATGATCGTGGCGCGACGAGTGCCGGGCGTAACGGTGGTGCGCGCGAGCCGCTGTCGGACGTGCGCGCGCTGAGCACCGAGCGCTGAGCCACTGTCACAGGAGACGCTCTGTTTCGTCTCATGGGTAGATGAGACGAAAGGAGCAGTCATGAAGGTCTTTGTAGCCGGCGCCACAGGCGCTCTCGGCAGACAGCTCGTCCCCATGCTCGTGGCGGAAGGCCACGAGGTGGTCGGGATGACCAGGAGCGCGGCGAAGCAGGACCTGCTGCGCAGCGTGGGCGCGCGCCCGGTCGTGGCCGACGCTCTCGATCCCGACGCGGTCGCCCGGGCGGTGGCGTCAGCCGAGCCGGAGGTGATCGTGCATGAGCTCACGGCGCTGTCCGGGAAGATGAGCATCCGTGACGCGCGGCACCCGGAGCGCTTCGAGGGGGCGATCATGACCAACCGGCTGCGTACGGAGGCGACGGATCATCTCTTGGCTGCCGGCCGTGCCGTTGGGGCACGGCGCTTCGTGGCGCAGAGCTTTGGCGCTTTCCGCTTCGCCCGCAATGGCGGGCCGGTGCAGACCGAGGCCGATCCCCCCGATCCCGACGGCCGGCAGCCGGGGCTGGAGGCGATGCGCTATCTAGAGCAGGCGGTGACGACGATCGAGTGGGGCGAGGGCCTCGCTTTGCGTTATGGCGGCTTCTACGGTCCGGGGACCGGGATCAGCCTGGCGCCGGATGCGGTGATGGCCGGGCCGATCCGCAAGCGTCGGTTCCCGATCGTCGGCGATGGCGGTGGCGTCTGGTCGCTCGTCCAGATCGAGGACGCCGCGGCAGCGACCGCGATCGCGGTCGAGCGCGGCAAGCCGGGTGTCTACAACATCGTCGACGACGAGCCCGCTCCCGTGCGGGAGTGGCTGCCGGTGCTGGCGAGCGCGCTGGGTGCCAAGCCGCCGAGGCGCATCCCACGCTGGCTGGGGCGGCTGGCGGCCGGTGAGATGACAACGCTGATGATGACCGAGGCGCGGGGTGCCTCGAACGAGAAGGCGAAGCGCGAGCTCGGCTGGCAGCCGCGCTATGCGAGCTGGCGGCAGGGCTTCGCCCAGGGACTGGGCTGAGGTGACCGAGGAGGAGTTCGACGAGCTTCGCCCGTCTGCTTTCGCGGTCGCCTACCGGATGCTGGGCAGCGTGAGCGAGGCGGAGGACGTGGTGCAGGAGGGGTTTCTCCGCCTCCACCGCGCGCGGGCGGGTGGTGAGCGGATCGAGTCGCCGCGCGCCTACCTGTCGACGGTGGTTTCGCGGCTGTCGCTCGACCAGCTCCGCTCGGCGCGGGTCCGGCGCGAGAGCTACGTGGGCGAGTGGCTGCCGGAGCCGCTCGTGGCGAGCGCCGACGAGGATCCCGCCCGCAAGGCCGAGATGGCGGACTCGCTGTCGCTCGCCTTCCTCGTCCTGCTCGAGAGCCTGTCGCCCGAGCAGCGCGCCGCGTTCCTGCTGCGCGAGGTCTTCGACGAGCCCTACGAGCGGATCGCCGAGATCATCGGCACGAGCGAGGAGAACGCCCGCCAGCTCGCCACACGGGCCCGCCGCCACGTGGAGGAACGGCGCCCGCGGTTCGAGGCCACGCGCGAGCAGCGGGAGGAGCTCGCGACCCGCTTCTTCGCAGCCGCGGAGGCGGGCGATCTCCAAGGGCTGGAGGAGCTGCTGGCCCACGACGTGGTGCTCCGCGGCGACGGCGGCGGCAAGGCACCCGCGCTCGCGCGTGCGCTCCACGGCCGCGCCAGGGTGGCGCGCACCCTGATCGCTTGGCTGCGCACCACCGCCCGCTTCGGCGTGACTTGGCGCCGCGAGGACGTGAACGGCCAACCGGGTGCACTGTTCCTCGACCGCGAGGGCAGGCTGATCAGCGTGATCTCCCTCGACGTCGCAGAGGGCCAGATCCAGGGAGTGAGCGGGATCGTCAACCCAGACAAGCTGCGGCACCTGGGGCCGCTGGCCGACCTGGACGCGCTGCTCCGCGAGCGGACCTAGATTTCCTCAGCTCGCGCTCGTCGCGTGGGGCCGCCGCGAAGCGGACCGCATCCCAGATCGTCAAGCGGCTCAGCGTCGCATGTCGCTGACGCGCGCTTCGGCGAGAATGCGCGCCTGCCCACCTACACGGTGAACCAGGACGCGGTCAGGCACGCGAAGCGGCTGATCGACGCAGGCCAGTACGTGCTCCGCTCGCGCTGGCAGAACGTGCAGCCGCGCGCACCCGAGCAGAACGCGTTCCTGAAGACGCATTCCTGGGAGGAGTACGCCGCCTGGCACCTCGGCCTCACCGAGGGCGCGGCCGAGGAGACGAAGGCGCGCTACGCGTTCGTCTACGGCGACTTCCGCCGTCTGCACCGGATGGGGCTGATCGCCTGCCACTACCGTGCCGCCGAGTGGCGGCACAAGGAGATCGAGCTCGCAGCACACGAGCTCCTGCAGTACCTCGACCGAAAGAGTGGCTGACGACGCGGCGGCGGTGCGGGCGCATCTGAGAATGTGATGTCGATCTCGTCGATCTCGCGGAACGCCAGCTCGTGCGGCGACGCTGTTGACGATGCGAGCATGGCCCGAGGTTGGCGCGCAGCGGCAAGGCGCGCTAGCGATGCAGCGCGATTCCTCGGACGCCCTGCGAGTCTTGGCGGGGTGGCGCTAGGGCCACCTCTTCGCACGTCCTCGTACGGGGCCCCGGAGGTCTTAATGTCCGTGCTGCCATGGAGGGCGGAATGAAGGGCTATCGAGTGCGGCTCCGCGTCGTGGAGGAGTACGACGTCGCCTTGCTCGCCAAGTCGGCCGAGGACGCGAAGGCGCGAGCCGAGGCGGACGTTCGTGGCGGTGTCGAGTGCGAGAGCATCGAGGACAGCTGGCCGGAGCAGGTCGTCTCGGTCGAGGCGCTGGCCGTCGAGCCGTACCCGGATCTCGACTAGAAGGTCCGGGCCGTTTCGACCCTCGCGCGTCATGACTCCACTCCTCGGATGGCGCGTGGCGTGGTTCAACCGCCACATCACGAACCGCATCACGCGGCCGCTCGCCCGCCGGCTGCCGGGGGCCGGGAACCAGGACCTGCCGATGTTCGTCCAGCCGGTACTCGTCTTACGAGGCCGACGCGGCCGGCGCTGCGGCGCGCCTACGCCCGGGCGATGGCCCGTGGCGTGACACCCGCGATCTACACGCAGGAGCTGTTCTCGACGAACCACGGCGAGGCGAACTGCGCTGCGGTGGCCGCCGTTCCCGCAGACGATCTTGACCTGGTCGGGCTTGCCTTCCGTGCCGAACGCAAGACGGTCGAAAGATCGTCGACCCGCTGCGCTTCCATCCGTCAGTTCAAGCGGCGGCGCGGGGCTCCTCGAGCGGATTGCCCGTGCCGTCGTCGTGGTGGTCGCGATCACGTCGCCCGCCGAGTCCTCAGGCGACGCCTCGAGGTACGCCCGGTCCTCGGCACGGTGCGCTACGCGGACCTTCCCGACGATGCGCCCGGGTCGAACGGGGCGCAGGAAGTTGACGGTCGGCGTCGCCGTCGATCGAAACTGGGCCCGATCTTCTGTTGATGGCTCCCTCCAATCGATAGCCGCACGTGGGTCGAAGACGAGGCGGATCAGACCGCCTCTTCGAGCGCCTCCTCCATCGCCGGCGCGGCCTCGGTCTTCGGCGCGCGCTGCACCATCGCCACGATGCCGAGGAGCGCGGCTGCGACCGAGACGAAGAGCGCCGCGTGGAAGCCGTCGAGAATCGCGTTCGGTCCGCCGCCGTGTCCGACGTTTGCGTTGTTCACGGCGGTGACCACGGCGAGGACGAGGGCGCCGCCGAACTGGAACGACGTGTTCAGCAGCCCGCCGGCGAGGCCCTGCTCCTCGGGCGCGACGCCGCTGGTCGCGGCGACGTTCAGCGGACCGAACGCGAGGGCGAAGCCGACACCTGCGAGCAGCACGGTCGGCAGGACGCCGAGCGCGTAGCTCGAGTGGAGCCCGATCGGGAGGAAGAGTGCGTATCCCGCCGTGATCGCGACCATTCCGCCGACGATCAGGCGCGTCACGCCGAAGCGCATGATCAGCGGCGCGATTCGCGGCGCGAACACGGCGACGAGCAGGCCGCCGGGGAAGATCGCCAGCCCCGTGTCCAGCGCCGACCAGCCGCGCAGCTGCTGCATGTAGAGGGTGGCGATGAACTGGAAGCCGACCCAGCCGCCGAACAGCGACATCGCCCCGAGGTTCGCGCGCACGAGCGAGCTCGAACGCAGGATTCCGAGGCGCACGAGCGGCGCCGCAGCGCTGCGCTCGCGAACGACGAACGCGGCGAAGATCGCGGCGACCGCCGCGAACGAGCCGAGGGTGCGCGCTGATCCCCAGCTGGCGTCCGGCGCCTCGACGAGCGTGAAGACGAGCAACAGCATTCCGGCGGTCAGGCTCACTGCGCCCGTGAGGTCGAACCTGCGCGTCGCGTGCGCCGAACGTCCACTCCGCGGGACGAGGCGGATGCCGCCGAGCAGCGTTGCGAGAGCGACCGGTGCCGGGAGAAAGAAGACCCAGCGCCAGCCGATCTCCGTCAACAGGCCGCCGAAGACGAGGCCGAGCGAGAAGCCTGTCGCGCCCGTCGCGGTGAAGACGGAGAGAGCCTTGTTGCGCGCTGGCCCCTCCGCGAAGGTCGTCGTGATGATCGACAGCGCGGCCGGCGCCGTGAAGGCGGCGCTGACGCCCTTCACGAACCGCGTCGCGATCAGAAGATTCCCGTCGTTCGCGAAGCCCCCGAGCGTGGAGGCGACGATGAAGACGCCGAGCGCGACGAGAAACACCTGCCGGCGCCCGAGCAGGTCCGCCGCTCGCCCGCCGAGTAGCAGGAAACCGCCGTAGCCGAGGACGTAGGCGCTGACGACCCACTGGAGCGAGCTCGTCGACATGTGCAGGTCGGCCTTGATCGAGGGGAGGGCGACGCCCATCATCGAGACGTCCAGAGCGTCGAGGAAGAGTGCGCCGCACAGCACCAGCAACATCGCCCACGCGCGACGGCTCAGCTGTCCGGCCGGATTCTGAGGTGCAGCCGTTTCAGCAGTCATGAGACGAGGGTGCCTGTCCCGAGCACCCTCTTACCAGAGCGTGTTCATCCTGGTACCAGCGCTACCCGTCTCAACGTGCAGACCGGTCGGCATACTGGGCTGAAGATGGCTGTCGCGAGCGTCGAGCCCCTCGCGCCGCGTGTGGAGCTGAACGGCGCCGAGCTCCGTCGCCGCGAGCTCGGCGCGTTCTTGCGCAATCGTCGCGAGCGCGTCCAGCCGGAGGACGTGGGCCTGCGCTCGTCGCGCCGTCGCCGGACTCCCGGGCTCCGGCGCGAGGAGGTTGCGCAATTGGCCGGCGTCGGCGTCACGTGGTACACGTGGCTCGAGCAGGGGCGCGACATCAATCCGTCTGCTCAGGTGCTCGACGCGATCGCCCGAACCCTCCAGTTCGACTCGCACGAGCATTCGCACCTCTTCACGCTGGCGGGTCTCGCGACGACGACCGTCGCCGACCACTGCATGCAGCTCTGTCCGACGGTGCAGCCGCTGCTCGACCAGCTCGAACCGTTCCCGGCCTGCGTCCTCAACGACCGCCTCGATCTGCTCGCCTTCAACCGCGTCTACGCGAGCTTCTTCGAAGACGTCGACGCGATCCCCGTCGAGGAGCGCAACCTCCTCTGGCTCACGTTCACCGCCCCGGCTTGGCGTCGTGTGATCGTCGACTGGGACGACTCGGTCGGCCCGATGGTCGCCGAGTACCGCGCTGCGATGGCGCGTCATCTGGACGAGCCGGCGTGGAAGGCGCTCGTGGCGCGGCTGCACCGGGCGTCGCCGGAGTTCACGGCCTTCTGGGAGCGCCACGACGTTCAGGGCGTGGAGAGCCGGAGGAAGCGCGCACTGCATCCGACCGCGGGACTGCTGACCGTCGAGTACACGAACTTGTGGCTCGGCCAGCGGCTGGGCACGCGGATCGTCGCCTTCACGCCTGCGGACGAGCGGACACGGACGCGGCTGGACGCGTTGCATGCCTCGCTCGCGCAGGCGGCGTAGGCACGGCCTTCGTGCTGCGCCGGCGAGGCCGGCGTGGCGGTGATCAGCGTCACCTAGAAGCCGGCCAGCTGCTCGAGCTGAGCGATCGTGGTGCCGAAGCTGCGCCTCTGCTGCGCGCCGGCGCCGGCTCTTCCCTTTGCCCGGCACGCGCACGGTCACAACGACGCTGTCGCGGTGCACGTCCAAGCCCCGCGCACTGGTTGTCCAGCGCGACCTCGACGATCGCCCGCTCGACCGGGTCGGACACCGGCCCGCCGCTGCGGAGGCGTACGCGGCGTCGGCGTTCGGTAGATGGCCTGCCGGCTGATCTGCAGCACGCGCGCCACGGCCCCGACGGCGAAGCCGCGCGCGACCAATTCCGACGAGGCTGCTCGAGTCACACCGTATGCCGCAGGCTGGCGCGGACTGGCCGAGGCCGAGTACGAGCGCGCCCGGGGCGAGGCGCGACCGGACGCATGGTCGCGGGCCGCGGCCGCATGGGATCAGCTCGACCGCCCGTCGCTTGCCGCGTACTGCCGCTGGCGGCACGCGGAGGCGCTCGTCTCAGCGGGCGCGTCGCGCACAGACGCGAGCGATCCGTTGCGTGCGGCATACAGCGTCGCAACGCGACTCGGAGCGCGACCCTGCTGCGGGAGCTCGAACTGCTTGCGGAACGCGCGCGGCTCGACTTGGTCTCCCCGGACGCGAAGCCGCGCCGAGAGAAACAGGGCATGGAGGAGCTGCTCGGATGACGCCGCGCGAGGCGCGGGTCCCTCGCGGCTACACCAACCGCGAGGTTGCCGCCGCACTCGTGATCAGCGTCAAGACCGCCGGCGCGCACGGCTCGCACATACTCCGTAAGCTCGACGCGCCGAACCGGCGTGAGGCCGCCGCGATCGCGCACCGTCTCGCCGCGCCGACCGAGTGGGCGGCCAGCGCGCTAAGGGACAGTGGTGGCGACGCCCCTGCCGAGCAGGAACCTCGCTTCCCGCCCATAGTCAGTGTCATTCTCGGCGGGGAGGCGCTCATACAGATCACCGAGCATCCTCAGATCGGCATCCTGCTCGGCCGAGGGTACACGTGCGAGCGCGAGTGCAGCGCGAATTGCCAGTGCCCATGAGCCGTGCTGCCGCGCGGTGGAGGTCGCCCGGAGCAGGAGCCGACGAGCGTCGTCTTCGCGCCCGCCCAGACGCAGCCACTCGGCCTCGACGCGGAAGACCTCGGGCGCGTAGAAGTACGAGGGCATTGCCTGAGTGAGCGACAGCACATGGTTCAGCACGTCTCGAGCTGTCTTCCGTCGACCACGGCGCAGGTGGACCTCGGCGAGAAGCGCTCCGACCATGGCTGCCCAGATGTCGCTGGCTCGAAGCTCATCTGCGAGCGCTCTCTCGAGCTCTGCGACGCCCTCGTGGTGCCGCCCCAAGCACGAGAGCGCCCAGCCCTGCATCGCTCGAGCGATGCCGAAGAACTGAGGATGGACGACCTCGTCCTCGAGTGCGAGGGCCCGCTCCGATGCGAGCAGAGTCGCTTGCGCGTCGCCGTTGATCTGAAGCGCCCACGGTAGTTGCGTCAGTGGCTGGGCGACGGTCGCCGCGTGTCCCAGGGACTCGCTGAGCGCGATGGCCTCGTGCATCTGAGTTACCGCCCTGACCGACTCTCCCCGCAACGCAAAGGCGAGCGCCTGGAGCGCCAACGCGCAGACACCGGGATCGTGGTTGCCGTAGAGGAAGGAGGTCGGGTGGTGGGACTCGGGGCGGTAGATGGCCCGCCCCTCGTCGGCTGCTGCGACGGCGTCTTCGATCTGACCACTCCACAGCGAGTTCATCCAGCGGGCATGGAGGGCCTGCAGGCTCATCGAATCGTCGCCGCCACGGGCCAACTCCGTCAGCCTCTCGACGAGGCGCATCGATCGGTCGAAGTCCCCGCGATGGCCGTGGTAGATGGAGAGACCGAACTGGGCGGGGAACTGCTCGACGGCAGGGGCACTGTCCATCATGAGCTCGGTGGCCCGCGTGTAGGCTCGCGCCACCTCGGGCGCGCCCAACCCGCGCTGGGCGAAGAGCGCGACTCCCAGCTGAAGCTGCAGCTCGGCTTCCATGCGGCTGCGCTCGTCTCCTGCGGCGAGCTGACCGACGAGGGCGATCGCGCGGGAGAAGTGCTCGACTGCCAGCTCGTTCGCTGAGAGCCTGATCGCTCGTAGGCCGGCGCGGTGGAGGGCCTGCCCAGCCCGCTCGACGAGAACCGCGGCATCCTCGCCCGCTGTGCGTGCGCCCTCGAGTGCAGCGAGGTAGTGGTGAGCGAGTAACTCGGCATGGTCTTCCGGGCGGCCCAGCGATTCGATCCATTCAGCCGCACGCCGATGGCGCTCGGCTCTGCGCGGGCGTGGGATCTCGCCGTAGGCGACGTCGCGAAGCAGCTCGTGGCGGAACGCGTACTCGGTGTCACCAGCGACGGACGATCGGCGCGCCCGTTGAACGAAGTCCCTGCGCACGAGCGTCGGCAGCAGCTCGTCGGCATCGATGCGCGAGATGCCGCCGATCGCCTCGAGCGCGCCGACCCAGAAGACGTTGCCGACGACAGCGGCATCCTGCAGCAGCCGCTTCTCGACGTCGGCCAGCCCGTCCAGGCGCGCCGCGATGATGCCGTGCAGGCTCTCCGGCAGTTCCTCGAGCCGCCCGTGCTCGACCAGTATTCGACAGAACTGCTCCGCGTAGAGCGGGTTGCCGCCGATGCGAGCGAGCAGGGACTCGTGCGCCTCGGCCGAAAGCACCGGCTGCTCCAGCATCGCAGCGACCAGCCGTGTGGTCTCGTTCTGGGACAAGGGAGGTAGCGAGATCGTGAGCGCGCTCGGCTTGCCGCCAGCCCATCCGGGTCGGCGGTCGAGCAGCTCCGGTCGCGCCGTCGCCACGACGAGAAGCGGTACGCCGCTGACGCGGTCGAGGAGTTCGTCGACGAAGTCGAGGAGAGCGTCGTCGGCCCAGTGCAGGTCCTCGAAGACGAGCACGAGCAGGCGCTCGTCCGCGAGCGCTTCGAGGAAGTGTCGCCATGCTGCGAACGTCTCGCCGCGGCGGTCGGCGGCGGGCTCGCGGCCGGCGAGGCCGGTGAGAGCGCCGAGGTACGTCGCGATCCGGCGGGCGTCGGCCGGATCTTCGACGATCCGCCGCACCGCCTTCCGGAGCTTGCGCTCGACCGTTTGAGCCGGGTCGCTCTCCAGGATCCCGGCCTCCGCCTTCACCATCTCCTCGAGCGCCCAGAAGCTGACGCCGTCGCCGTAGGGGAGCGAACGGCCCTGGCGCCAAGTCAGAAGCTCGTCGCTCCCGGCAATCGCTTGCTGCAGCTCCGAGACAAGCCGCGACTTGCCTATGCCAGGGACGCCCAGGATCGTTACGAGCTGCGGGGAGCGTTGCGACCGAGCCCAGGCGAGCCGCTCTTGGAGCGCGGCGAGCTCCTGCTCCCGCCCGACGAAGGGTGTCTGGTGTCGCGAGAGGTGCGCGCCGGGCAGTGCCAGCGGCCGGATCGCCTCCCATGCGCTCACGGGCTCGCTCTTCGCCTGCGCCGCGAGCGGCCCTTCCTTTCTGTACTCGATCGCCTTCCTCGTCCTTCGGAACGTCTGCTCGTCGACGAGCACGCCGTCCACTGATGCGGCGAACCGAAGGCGGGCTGCCGTCTCGACAACCTTGCCAACGGCGATCGGCTCCCGCTCCGACGCAGTGGCACCAAGCGTGACGAGCGCCTCGCCGGTCGCGACGGCGATTCGCGCATGGAGGGCCTCATCCTGCGCGATCAGCGCATCGCGGATCGCCAAGGCGGCGCGAACGGCCCGCTCGGGGTCGTCCTCGTGCGCGGCCGGGACGCCGAAGAGTGCCACGACCTCGTTGCCGATGAACTTCTCGATCGAGCCGCCGAAGCGCTCGACGTCGGATCGAATGCGGCGCTGGTAGGGGGAGAGGAACGCGCGAACGTCTTCCGGGTCGAGCGGCCTCGCCTTGGTCGTGACGTCGAGAAGGTCGGCGAAGAAAATCGTGACGACCTTCCGCTCCTCCAGCGGCGCGGCCGTGCGGGGCGGAGGCCGCGTGCCGGCGAGGACGGGGTCGTGGTCGAGGATCCGCCTGTGGAGCTCCCTCAGCTCGTCGCTCGGCTCGATCCCGAGCTCATCGACGAGCGTCCGCCGCGCCTGACGATAGGCCGCGAGCGCGTCCGCCTGCCTGCCGGCGCGGTAGAGGGCGAGCATGAGCTTGGCGCGGAGGCTCTCGCGGAAAGAATGCTCTGCGACCAGCGCCTGGAGCTCGTGGATCAGTTCGCCGGATCGCCCGAGGGCGAGGTCCGCCTCGAGGCGGTCCTCCAGCGCGACGAGGCGAAGCTCGTCTAAGCGCGCGGCTTCTGACGAGACGGCGTCCTCGTGGAGGACGTCCGCGAACGGCTCCCCCCGCCAGAGGCCAAGGGCTAGTCGGAGCATCTCTGCCGCTCGGGCTGGATCGTCCTCGAGCGCAGTGCGCGCCGAGCGCGTGAGGCGCTCGAAACGGTCCGCATCGAGCTTGTCGGTTTCGATCCGAAGCATGTAGCCGGTCGGACGCGTCACGAGATCCGCGCCTGCAGCAGCTTCCGTCTCGCCCGGCCGGAGGATCCCGCGGAGCTTCGAGACGTGGAACCAGAGCTTTCGGCTGGCCTCTGGCGGGTTGTCGGGCCACAGCACATGGACGATCCGGTCCGTCGAGACCACCTCGTTCGGGTGCATCAGCAGAAGAGCGAGCAGCGTCCGCTGGATCGGCGAGCCGATCCGTCTCGCGACACCGTCGAGGACGACCTCGACCGGCCCTAGCACCCGGAGTTCCAGCGAGCTGCTCACGGCTCTCGCCGCATCCATCCCAGTCTACGACGCGATCGGGCAAAGCCGCGCACTGTCTGCGCAAAGGCATCGGGACCAAGGTCGACGCGCGCACCAGAAGTCAACTCAGAGGAGGGGGGATGAGAGCCCGAGCACTTCGTACCATGGTCATCATCGCTACGGCAGTCGCCGCAGCGGTGCTGGCGGGCGGGACGCGTAATACGGCGGCGGCGTTGTCGCCCGGGAACACGGTCGCACAGTGGAACAAGATCGCCGAGGACACCGTCGTCGGCTCGGGCGCCTTCCAGGCGGAGGGCTTCATGTACATGGCCTACGCCTCGACAGCCGTCTACAACGCCGTGGTGGCGATCGAGGGCGGGTACGACCCCCTCGACTCGACGATCACCGCGCCCGCGGGAGCCTCGGTCGACTGCGCCGTCGTCGAGGCTGCCTACCGCACGCTTCGCTACTACTTCTCGTTCTTTCCGGTTCTCGGGGCGAACCTCGACGCCGACTACGCCGAGGCGCTCTCGCCCTCGAAGCTGGATGGGTGTACTGCCGACGGCGGCGCGGGTACGAGTGTCGGTCTCGCAGCTGCAAACGAGGTGATCTCCAACCGCACCACGGGTCCCAACCCCGACGGGCGCATGACGCCGATCGGTGTGAGCTCGTCCTTTCCGACGCTGCTGCCGGGCCCGGGTGTGTGGCGCCTGACGCCCCCGTTCGCTCCGCCGCAGACGCCCTGGGTCGGGAGCGTTCGCCCATTCGTCCTGCAGAGCATGGACCAGTTCCTGCCTGACCCGCCGCCGTCGCTGCAAAGCGAGGAGTGGGTCGACGCGTTCAACGAGATCAAGGCGTACGGCGCGGCCACAGGCAGCGCGCGCACCGAGGAGGAGACCAACGTCGCGAAGTTCTGGTCGGCGAACGTCGTCCGTCAGTACAACATGCTCGGGCGCGACATCGCCGAGGCGCGCGGGCTCGGCCTGCTCGAGACGGCGCGGCTACTGGCGATGGTGGACGTCGTCGGCGCCGATGCGCTGATGTCCGGGTTGCATGCCAAGTACCACTACCTGTTCTGGCGACCGGTCACCGCGATCGACCCCGCCGCCGTCACGACGGACGGCTTCGGCCCCGTGCCCGGCTACGACGACGGGAACTCGGCGACAGTCGAGCAAACGGCCTGGCGGCCGCTCCTGACCACGCCCAACCACCCGGAATACCCCGCCGCGCACGGCGTGATCACGTCAGCGATCGCCGAGGTGTTCAGCAGCTTTCTCGGTACGAACCAGATCGACGTCGATGTGCACGGGTTCGACCCCGGCCGACCTGCCGGGAACCTGAGCGCAGTGCGGCGTTTCGACATGCCCAACGACCTCCGCCACGAGATCATCGACGCCCGACTCTGGGCGGGGCTGCACTACCGCTTCTCGAGCGTCGCCGGCGTCGTCCTCGGCCGCAACGTCGCGAAGTACGACCTCGAGCACGCCTTCCGGAAATGACAACCGTCGACGAACCGAACACCGGCTCGCGGTACACCAGGGGCGGCTTTCTCAGGCGGGCGGGGCTGCTCCGCATCGACACGGGGGGAATCTTCGAGGACCTGCCGCGCACGAGCGACGGGGCGAATACCGCGATCATTGCCGACCCCCGGAACGACGGGACCGGCCGGGTCAGCTTCACGCTCGACAGCCCCATCACCGGCCCAACGCGCGCCTACGACCGCTTCCACGACGCGGTCAGGAACGTCGACTGGGCGCGCGTGCTCGACGGCTTCCACTTCCGCAACTCCGACCAGGGAGGCTCCGCGCTCGGACGCGACGTCGGCCGCTACGTCACGACCATTTGTTCAGACCGCTTGGCTGAAACGGCCGAAAGGAGACTGAGATGAAATCAAGCAGGCGCGTTCGCGTCACTCTCCTCGCCGCGCTCACGCTCGGCGCCGCCGCCGGAGGCATCGCGTACGCCGCGATCCCTGACACGAACGGCGTCATCCACGCGTGCTACGCGACGAAAGACGGCACGCTCAGAGTCATCGACAACTCCACGGTGAGCTGCAACACCAGCAAGGAGCAGGAGCTCAGCTGGAACCAGGTCGGGCCGCAAGGACCGCCTGGGCCTGGGGCGACCACCTTCGACGCCACAATCCCCGTCCCTGACGGTCCGACCGAGGTCACGCTCGCAACATTCGCAGGCGTCGAACTGCTCGCACAATGCAGCGTGAATCCGGAGGGCGACGGCGACGTCTTCCTGACAATTCGGCCTTCGAAGCCGACCGACTTCGTGCAGCTCTACGGGACAAGCTTCAGGCAGGGCGCGGGGACGCTGGAGCCCGTACTCCTTCGATCAAGGCAATTCGACACATCCGACTCGCAGGGCCTCGACCTGCACGCGATCGTGCGCGCGTTCGCACTCGACGCGTCGGCAGAGAAGTACGTTCACGTCGACCTCGGCGCCCACTTCGATACCAACCGATGCACCTTCAGCGGAATGATCACGCCGTCGCCGTGAGCTGAGTGACCAGAAACCGCACGTCCGACTCGAAAGGAGCCACGAGATGAGAGTGAGAAGCGCGCTCGCGGGCAAGTGCCTACGAGCCGGAACCGTCGTGGTCGGCCTGGCCGCAGCCGCCCTGTTGGCGGCCGTGCTTGCAGCGCGCGGCCGGCGCAGGCGGCGTTTCCGGGCGCCAACGGCAAGATCGCCTTCCAGAGCGCCTGTGACGGCAACTTCGAGGTTTACGTGATGAACGCGGACGGCTCCGGGCCGACGAACCTGACCGGCAACGCCGCTTTCGATGGCGTGCCGTCCTAGTCGCCCGACGGGCAGAAGATCGCGTTCACGAGCGAGCGTGACGGCAACAACGAGGTCTACGTCATGAACGCGGACGGCTCCGCGCAGACGAACCTGACCAGCAACACCGCCTCCGACTTCGACCCGGTCTGGCCGCCCGACGGGCAGAGGATCGCCTTCACGAGCGACCGTGACGGCAACCTCGAGGTCTACGTCATGAACACGGACGGCTCGGGGCCGACGAACCTGACCATCAACGCCGCCTCCGACTTCTTCCCGGCCTGGTCGCCCGACGGCGAGAAGATCGCCTTCACGAGCAACCGTGACGGGAACATCGACGTCTTCGTCATGAATGCCGACGGCTCCGGGCCGACGAACCTGACCAGCAACGCCACCTCCGACTTCCTCCCAGCCTGGTCGCCCGACGGGCAGAAGATCGCCTTCCAGAGCGACCGCGACGGCTTCGGCAACGACGAGGTGTACGTCATGAACGCCGACGGCTCCGCGCAGACGCGCCTGACCAGCAATGGCGCTCCCGACCAAGGGCCCGACTGGCAACCAGTCCTCGCACCGGATCCAGAGGAGGAGCTCACCGACCTGAGCACCCTCGTCGATAGCTTTGGGCTGCCGGACGGGTTGACGACGAGTCTCCAGAGCAAGCTCACCCAGGCGCTCGCGGACGTCGAGGCGGGGGACATCGCAGCTGCCTGCAGCGAACTCGCCTCCTTCCTCAACGAGGTCAGCGCGCAGACGAGGAAGAAGCTGACCGAAGCCCAGGCGCAACAGCTCACCGAGGCCGCAAACGAGCTCCGCGCCGAGCTGGGCTGTTAGGCGGGAGGCGGCTCATGGCTGTTGAACGCAGTGGCGTAGCGTCAACCGCACGGCGTCGCGCGCGCCGGAGACAGACGACCCGAGGAGGCGACATGGGCAGACAGATCCGGCCGTTCAAGCTGCTGGTCGCGGCTGCGGGCGCGGCCGCGCTCACCGTCGGCGTCGGGATGGCGCTCGCGCACGGCGGCGACCCGAGCACGATCCACTCGTGCGTCGACAACAAGGACGGCAAGACGCGAATCGTCGGCGCGCCCGGCTTCGGCGACCCCAATCAGGGGTGCAAGAACTCGGAGACGCCGATCGACTGGAACCAGACCGGGCCACCCGGGCCGCCCGGCGCCGCAGGGCCGACCGCGCTGATCAAGAGCAACGGCGGGAAGGTGATCAACCTCACGACGCTGATCTTCCACACGGTCACGCCGGAGGCGGCGGGCCTAAGCGTCGCGGTCGCGACCGTGCACCTCCTCGACCGCGACCCTACGGCGGGCGGGGCGACGGGCGTCTCCTGCAGTCTGGGCGGGATCAACGGCGACACGTCGGGAGACGTCGCGACGCTCGTCGACACCGGCGACGCGACCCACCTCCACAACGACGAAGCGACGCTCACGCTCCTCGGACGCGGGATGCTGACGGCAGGCGAGATCGTCTTCGTCGGCTGCGAAAGCTTCGCCGGAGACGACGACGAGGCGACCGGGTTCGCGGAGCTCCTGCTCGAGCACGTCTCGAGCTGACGGCGGCGGGAGCCGCCGGCGCCTCGGCCGGCGGCTCAGCCCGTCACAGGTAGGGCGGACCGGTCCGTCCGAGACTGCATCGGGCGCGGGATGAGGCCCACACGCCGCGGCTCGACAGGTGGGAGAACACCTGCAAACAGAGTATTTCCCAAAACCAGCCCATTTGCAGGATGTTTACAGCGGGAGCGACGGGACTCGAACCCGCGACCTCCGGCGTGACAGGCCGATTCGGGCACGACGACGCGTGGAGACGAACTCCTCTGAACTGCCTTGTTTGCAGGCCTCTTCCGCCTCCGCGTCACTTCGCTCGGCATCGTTAAGCCGATCGTCGAGTCGACGTTCGGACCACGAGCGCACCACGAAATGTTGTCAAGAATGCCCACACGCCGCATTCACCGCAGCGCCGCCGATGCCCATCGCTGAAGCTTTGGGGGCGCAACACGGATCCCGCACCCGGAACCGGCACCGGAGATCGCGGCCGAGACGGCATAACGCCGAAGCGAATGTGGTCCATAGAAACACGAAAGGCCCCGTCTCCGGGGCCTTTCGCTTTGGCGGGGCAGGATCAGTGCGCCGGCATGGCCAGCGGATTGAGGCGCAGCTTCGGTACGAAGTGGCGCGCCCCTGGGAGGACGGCTAGCGCGACCAGGGCGGCGACGCTCGCGAGGAGCGCGGCTGCGATGAATGCGTGGGAGATTCCGGAGGCGGCGTGTGGGCCGGCGAGGACGCCGGTGCCGGCCGCGATCGTGGAGAAGATCGCGATGCCGATCGTGCCGCCGATCTCGTGACCCGTTGAGTTGAGGCCGGAGATCATTCCTGTCTCCTCTTCGCGGGCGCCGGTGAGGATCGCGATCGAGACGGAGACCACGGCGAGGCCGAGACCCAATCCTGCGACGAGCATTCCTGGCAGCACGTCGCGGAGGTAGCTGCCGGTCTCGCCGACGTGGGCGAGGAGTGTCATGCCGCCGGCCGTGACGACGAATGCAGCGGTGAGCGGCCCGCGTACGCCGTGGTGGCTGACGATGTGGCCGGCTGCGTGCGCGCCGATTCCTGCTGCCAGGGCGAGGGGGATGAAGGCAAGGCCGGTGGCGAGCGGGCCCGTGCCGAGGACGTTCTGCAGGTAGAGCGAGCTGAGTAGGAAGAGGCCGAAGATCGAGCCGGCTGCGGCCAGCATGAGGAAGAGGCCGCCGCCGACAGCGCGATCGGCTAGCCGCTCGATGCGCAGGAGCGGTGCATCGGTATGGCGCTCGACGGCAGCGAAGGCGGTGAGGCCCGCGAGGCCACCGAGACCAAAGAGCAGAGTCTGGAGTGACGTCCAGCCGGCGGTCTGACCCTGGGTGATCGCGAAGACGATGGCGCCGAGGCTCGTTGTCGCGAGCACGGCTCCGCGGAGGTCGAGCCCTCGCCAGCGCGGCTTCTGCGTATCGGCGGGCACGCTCTTCACGGCGGCGACTGCGAGTGCCGCTGCGACCGGCAGGTTGACGTAGAAGATCATCCGCCAGTCGGCGAACTCGGTGAGGAGACCGCCGGCGAGGACGCCGATTGCGGCACCGGCGCCTCCGACTGCTCCCCAGGCGGCCAGCGCTTTCGCCCGCTGGTTCCCGTGGAACGCCGTCATGATGATCGCAAGCGCTGCAGGAGAGAGCAGCGCTGCACCGAGACCCTGGCCCGCGCGGGCGGCAAACAGGGCGGTCGCCGAGCCCGCCGTGGCCGACGCGAACGACGATGCGGTGAAGACGCCGAGGCCGGTCAGGAACATCCGCCGGCGCCCGAGCAGATCGGCGGCGCGGCCGCCGAAGAGGAGCAGGCTTCCGAAGATGAGCGAGTAGCTCGTGATGATCCAACTGATGCTCGAGCCGCTGAGCTGAAGGTCTTTCGCGAGGCTCGGCAGCGCGATATTCACGGCCGTGATATCGAGGATGACCATCAGCTGGGCGATGAGCACGACGAACAGGAGGACGCCACCGCCCTTGCCCGCGGGCGACTCGGAGCCACTGCGTCGATGATCATGGCGCCGACCTGGGGTCGTCGCGGCCGTCGCAGCAGCGGTTTTCGTTCCGTGATGCATGGCCGTCGTTGTCTTCAGGACTGACAGCAATGTGTGGCTCTGTGCGCTCATTTCCGGCTCCTTCTGAGGGTTTCGGGGGACGAGTTCACGCTCGCACTCCGGCGGTCGGCTGGAAATGAGGCTCGCTCGCGGCTTCGGTGTGGCTGGCCACACCTGTTGCCGCTAACGGTGTGGGGTCGTCAGTGGAGAGGAAGCGTCGCTCGCACGATGGTTCCGCCCCCGGAAGGACTCTTCAGCTCAAGCTGGCCACCGAGGGCCTCGATGCGGTCCGCGAGCCCGCGGATCCCCGAGCCGCGGTCCATGCCGGCGCCGCCGCTTCCGTTGTCGCTGATCTCGACGACGACGGCTTCGTTTGTCGTTGACATCTCGATCCGCGCTTCAGACGCTTCGGCGTGCTTGGCCGCATTGGTCAGGCTCTCGGCGGCGAGGTAGTAGATCGCTGCTTCGACCCCTTCATCGAGGCGCAGCGGCGCAACGCCGACAATCTCGACTGGGACCGGGGCGCGGTTCGCGAGTGACTGGAGGGCCGGTTCGAGTCCGCGGTCTGTGAGGACGGCGGGATGAAGCCCGCGGGCGAGCTCGCGGAGTTCCTCGAGCGCGAGCTTCAGGTCCTCGCCGACGCTCGTGAGCATTGCCTCCGCGGCCGCCGGATCCTCGCGCAGGCATTCCTGGGCGATTCGCAGGTGCACAGCGAGGGTGACGAGCCGCTGCTGGGCGCCGTCGTGCAGGTTGCGTTCGAGTCTTCGGCGCTCGGCCACACTTGCTTCGACGATGCGCGCACGCGAGGCGGTCAGTTGATCGTGTGCCTCGGCGCTCTCGAGCGCGAGCGCGACGAGGTTCGTGAAGTCGGCCAAACGTTGCTGTGCATCGGGAGGGAAATGGTCGGCGCTCGCTGAGAACACGGACAGCGTGCCCCAGAGACGGCCGCCTGCGGTAATCGGTGCCATCACGGCAGATCTGTAGCCGGCCAGGCGCGTCAGCCGTGCGGCTTCGCCGGGTACGTCCGCGTAGTCGTCGATGCGGCCGCCTTCGTGCGTGGCGCGGTACACCGGGCTGTCGGGGTCGCTGTAGGGGACGAGGGTTCCGACCTCGAGGCCGGCACCTTCGCCATCGTTCCAGCTCCCCACGATGACTGCAGAATCCTGGTCGAAACGCACCGTGGCAGCCGTTCTTGCTTCCAGGAGCCGTCCGGCCTCTTCGGCGACCATTTGGAACACCTGCTTTGGCTGTGCCGAAGAGGCGACGAGTGTCGCGACGCGACGGAGCGCAGCTTGCTCTTCGGCCAGGCGATTCGCCTTGCTGGCCATCTCGGTCGTGTCGATGCCAGCCTCCACGTCAGCACGCTAGCGCGCAGATGAAAGAGTCGGGCCAGCCACACTGCGCATCGCCGCGTGCGCTGGCACGATCGCTTCATGCCTTGTCGGGTTCTCCTCGTCGACGACGACAGCGACTTCCGAAGAGCCGCGCGTCAGCTACTCGAGCGCCACGGATTCGCTGTGGTGGCCGAGGCCGAAACCGGCATCAGCGGCATCGAACGGGCGCAGGAGCACCGTCCCGACCTGATGCTCGTCGATGTTCAGCTGCCGGACATCGACGGATTCGAGGTCGCGGAGCGTCTCTCACGGCTCGAGGTGCGCGTCGACGTGATCCTTACGTCGAGCCTCGGCGGCACCGATTTCGGGACCCTCGTTGCGGGCAGCTCGGCGCTTGGCTTCGTTCCAAAGGCCGAGCTGTCAGCGTCGGCGATCGAGGCGCTGCTCGCGCCGGCCCGCTGACTGGGCGCCTGCTGTTTGTCCCGGTTGCGGTTCTCGGCGACACTGGCGGCGTCGACGTCGGATCCCCTGACCTGAAGGAACGCGAGGCGACGCGAATCCGCGTCGTCCTCGCCGACGACTCGGTGCTGCTCCGCGAGGGCATCGCGAGCCTGCTCGACAAGGCGGGATTCGAGATCGCCGGGCAGTGCGGCACCGCCGAGGATCTGCTGCTGAAGGTCCGCTCTTACAAGCCCGACATCGCGATCGTGGACATCAAGATGCCGCCGACCCACACCGACGAGGGACTGCGCGCCGCGAAAGAGATCCGGGAAGAGCATCCGGACACTGCCGTGCTCGTGCTCTCGCAGTACGTTGAGGAGAGCTACGCGCTCGAACTGCTACAAGACAGCGCCGAAGGGGTCGGCTACCTCCTCAAAGACAGGGTGTACGACCTCGCCGACTTCCTCGCCGCGGTCAAACGGGTCGCCGAGGGCGGCTCTGCACTCGATCCCAGCGTTGTTTCGCAACTCGTGGGCCGGCGCCGCCGCGACGACCCGATTGGCGCGTTAAGCGCCCGCGAGCGGGAGGTGCTCGAGTTGATGGCGGAAGGGCTCTCGAACTCGGCGATCGCTGCGCGCGTGTTTCTAACCGACCGTGGCGTCGAGAAGCACGTGACGAGCATCTTCCAGAAGCTGCACCTTCCGGTCGCCGCCGATACCCACCGGCGCGTGCTCGCCGTCGTCGCCTTCCTGCAGTCCTAGTTCGAGGATCGCGCGTCGACGTAAGAGGCGCTCACCACTTCGCGTTCAGCGATCTCGGCTTCTTTGTCGCGGAACTGATCCGGGGCGAACCCAGCCGCGGGGCAAGCGGCCAGGCGTCAGGCAGGGAAACTCGACGGGCCGCGACAATCGCGGCCGAACGCGCCTATCTGTTCGCCTTCTTCGACCAGTCCCTGCGCGGGAAACAAGAGCCGCCGCTTGCCGAGGCGCCAGGCCCCTTTGCTGCCGTACGCCTGACCGTCGGACGAGGCGCTCCGACAGGTTAATGAACCGATTATTTCGTGCGACTGCACACAAGCGCATCTCAGAAATCGGTAAGCGTTCAGCCCCTGCGCAGGGACCCGCAGTGTTACGCCGAAGTTGGGTGGCATGGAGCGGTGAGGTGGAGGCGATCCTTGATGGCGACCGGGAGAGGGCGGTGGCGCTGCTTTTGCGGGTCGGCGAGTTGGTCGAGGCGAATCGGCGGCTCGAGGCTCGGGTGGTCGAGCTGGAGCGGCGGCTGAGCCGCAGTTCGCGCA
>WNFU01002997.1_pt1 | contig 44494 bp, 34 predicted proteins | sample 5400121 | NCBI WGS metagenome assembly WNFU01 (sample SAMN13153360, study PRJNA577476) | soil metagenome | isolation source: 100 cm soil or saprolite under grassland replicate 1 | place: USA:California | collected 2016-06-15 | reverse complement strand
ATGGGCGCTTTCGTCGGAGCGGTGATTCTCGTCCTCTCGAAATCGGCCGACGACGGTGAGGCCATCAAGCGCATGCCGTGGCGTGTGATCGTGATGGTGTGCGGCGTCACCGTCCTCATCGCGCTCGTCGAGCGCGCACAAGGCATCAACTTGCTCGTGTCGCTCGTCGCGAAAGTCGCGTCTGCGAAGACGGTGACGTTCATCATTGCGTTGCTGACGGGTCTGGTGTCGGTTTACAGCAGCACCTCCGGCGTCGTGCTGCCCGCGTTTCTGCCCATGGTGCCGGGTCTTGCGGCGGCGCTGCCTGGCGCCAGCGCGCTGGCGATTGCCTCGTCCATGAACATCGGCGGCCATGTCGTCGATGTATCGCCGCTGTCGACGATTGGTGCGCTGTGCCTGGCGGGCGCACCGCCCGAGGAAACGCGCGACTTGTTCAACAAGCTGCTCGCGTGGGGACTTTCGATGGCGATCGTGGGTGCCGCGCTGTGCTACGTGATTTTCTGAGGCTGCCCGAAGTCTGATTAGGCTTCATGCACCACTTTGCCCCCGACGACGGTCCGCATCACTTTGATGTCCTTGATGGTGTCGGGATTCACGTCGTGCGGATCTTTCTCGAGCATCACGAAGTCGGCGTACTTCCCGGGCGAAATCGTGCCTTTCACATCCTCTTCGTAAGACGCCCACGCGCCGTTGGCGGTGGCAATCTTCAGCGCCTCGTCCACGCTGACCTTCTGGTTCTCTCCCCAGACTTTTCCGCGGTAATCCTTGCGCGTCACCATGCTTTGAATGGCCATGAGCGGCTCGTACGGACCCGGCATGTAATCGGAGGCGCCTGGCACCGTGATGCCGTAATCGAGAAACGACTTGTGCGCGAACATCCAACGCAGCTTCTCGTCGCCGTACTGATCCCATTTTTCTCCGTGGTAGTAAACGTAGGTCCAGAACGGCGTGGGAATGACTCCGTTCGCTTTGATGCGCTTGAGGAGATCCGGGTTGATGAGAGTGCAGTGCTCGATGCGGTGCCGGCGATTGGGATCGGGACGCTTCGCCAGCGCCTTTTCGTATGCTTTCAGCACCATGTCGATGGTGACATCGCCGTTGGCGTGAATCGCCACGCGGAAATCGTGCGCGTGCGCATCCTCGACGGCCTCGTCAATCTCCTGCTGGGTCATCGTCAAGATGCCGTAGTCGCTCGTGCCCACGTAGGGGGTGCTCATGCGCATCGTGCGTTCTGACGCGGATCCATCGGCGACGAACTTCACGCCCCCAAGCCGCACCCATTCATTTCCAAAGTTGGTGTAAAGGCCAGCCGCCTTGAAGCCGTTGAACGCGTCTGCGCCGCGAACCAGGAAGTAGGCGCGGTGACGGAGCTCACCGTTTTTGTACGCGTCTTCGAACGCCAGAATCTTCGAGCGGTTCGCGCCCGCATCGTGGACCGTCGTGAGACCGGCCGCGGTCATCTGCTGCGAGATGTGACGCATGCCGTTACGCCCGCGCTCGCGCTGTTGCTCGGGTGAGAAGGTTTCGCGTTTGCCCTTCCCGTTGAAGACATTTCGCGCCAGTTCGGCCACGCGGCCCGTGAGCTCGCCGTCGCGTCCACGAAAGAATCGGCCGTTGTCAGGGTCGGGTGTGTTCCTGGTGATTCCGGCAAGCTCCAGCGCCTTGCTGTTGTACCAACTCGTATGACCGCCGCGATGATTCACCGCGACCGGGTTGTCCGGCGCCACTTCGTCGAGCTCACGGCGCGTGAGCGGCGCATCGAGCTTCGTGTCATCGAACATCGTCACGTCGACCCAATAGCCCGGCGGCGTGGATTCAATCTTCTTCCTGATGGCGGCCTGCAGCTCGCGCAACTTCGAGAGATTGCCGTTGACGCCGTAAAGCTCCTCGACGCCGCCCGCGTGCGAGTGGCAATCCATGAAGCCCGGCGTGACGGTGGCCGCCTGAGCGTCGATCACGCGCGTGCGCGGCGTCGCCAGATTGCGAATGTCGGCCGTCGAACCCACGGCGATGAACCGGCCGTTCTTGATCGCGAACGCTTCGCCTCGCGGCTGCGCCGCATCAACCGTATAGACGCGCGCGTTGACGACGATCATGTCGGCCTCGACGCCCGGACCGGCACCCGACGGTGTGGACGGCTGCTGTACCTCGTCGCCACCGAGCCATTCAATACCGCTCTGCGCGATCGTCCCGGCGCCTGCCAGCGCGGCGCCGAATCCGAGAAATTCCCCGCGCGTGATCTTCGCCATGTGAGTTCTCCTGCGGTCAAACGCGCTGAATCTATACCAAACGACGCCCCCCGGTCCGGGCGCAGGTGAATACTGATAAAATCAGTATATGACCCGCAAGATTGTCAAGACCGGCTCATCACTGGCGGTGACTCTTCCACGCGACATCGTCGACACATTCAAGCTGAAGGCAGGAGACGACATCGACGTGTCGGTGCACCCGCAATCCGGCGTGATCACGATTCGGCCTGGGGTGCTCTATTTCGAGGACGGCAAAGTTACCAAGCGATTCAAGCAACTCGCGGATGATCTCCTCAAGCGCCGTGCAAAGCTCTATCGCGAGTTGGCGAAGTGATCGTCTACCTGTCCATCGAACAAGTTCTCGCCCTGCACAAAAGTCTGGTGGATCATTTTGGCGGAGCGACCGCGCTCCGCGATCGCGCGTTGTTGGAGTCAGCGGTGGCGAGGCCTGCGATGACATTTGGCGGCGAAGACCTGTACCCGGACATCGCGGCCAAAGCTGCCGCGCCGATGCACTCGCTGGTGCTCAATCATCCGTTCGTCGACGGCAACAAGCGGATTGGCGCGGCGATCGCCGAGTATTTCCTGGAACGGAACGGTCACGCGCTGATGGCGAGTGACGAAGAGCTCGAGGCACTGACGCTGGAGGTCGCGCGAGGCGCCATCGAAGCCGAAGCGCTGGCGATCTGGTTTCGCCAACGGTTGCGCGCGACAGATTGAGCCGCCGTTTTCGTGTTAGCGTTTCCGCGACCCGTGCTTCTCCAGGTTGCCGCCTTGGCATGTACGAGTGATGTGTTCCGCTCGGTAGCCGCAGCCGCGACGCTGATCCTCCTGCTCGCGCGCGCGGTGACGGCACAGACGTCGACCGGCACCATCCTCGGGACCGTCGTCGACGCCACCGGCGGCGTGCTGCCCGGCGTCGTGGTGCGCGTCGTGAACGAGCGGACGGGATTCGAACGTGTCACGTCCACTGGTCCGGAGGGCAACTTCGAGGTCGCGTCACTCGCTCCCGGCGAGTACCGCGTCGCGGCCGAGTTGCCAGGCTATCGGCCCGCCGTGCGAGAAGGCATTGCGCTCCTCGTCAACCAACGCGCCTTCGTCGGTATCACCCTCGAGCTCGGGCCAATCAGCGAAGAGGTCGTCGTGCGCGCGCCCGCGCCGCTCGTCGACGGCTATACGTCGACGGTAGGCACGGTCATCGACAACCGCAAGATGGTGGATCTGCCGCTGAACGGCCGCGACTTCTTCCAACTCTCGACGCTCGTTCCCGGATCGCAGCCCGCCGCCGAAGGCTCGCAGAACGCGAACGAGGGCGGCGCGGTCAGCGTGAACGGCGCGCGCGAGCAGTCGAACAACTTCCTCGTCGACGGCATCGACAACAACAATCTGGTCATGAATCAGGTGGTCATTCACCCGTCCGTGGACGCCGTTCAGGAATTCAAGGTGCAGTCGAGCACCTACACCGCCGAATTTGGGCGAAGCGGCGGCGCGCAGTTCAACTTCGTCACGCGCAGCGGGAGCAACAGCGGCTCGGCGTCGCTGTACGAATTCCTGCGGAACGCCGCGCTTGACGCGCGCAACGCGTTCGACGATCCAGCGAGGCCCATTCCACCGTTCCAGCGCAACCTGTTCGGCGGGACCGCCGGCGGTCCGCTCCGTCGCGATCGTGCGTTCTTCTTCTTCAATTACGAGGGTCTCCGCGTGAGGCAGGGTTTGACGCGCGTGGCAATCGTGCCACCGCCCGCGTGGGTTGCCGGCAACTTCTCGAGCCTGCTGACTGGCGTCCTCGATCCGGCGACGGGCCTCGATCGCGGGCAGTTGGTCGATCCTCGCACCGGCGTGCCGATTCCCGGCAACGTCATCCCGCCTGCACTGCTCGATCCCGCCGGCGCGGCGATCGCGCGCTTCTACCCGGCGCCGGACAACCCCGCGGCGACAATGCCGAGTGCAGCAACCGCGGCGCCAAAGCACACGAACGACGCAAGCCAGTTCACACTGCGTGGCGATCAGAACATTCGCACACGGACGCAGTTTTTCGAGCGCTACACGCGCGCCGCCGACGATCGGTTCAACCCGTTTGATCTGCAGACCGATGCGACCAATGTTCCGGGGTTTGGCCACACCGTCGGAAACCGTGCGCACAGCGCGGTGATCGGATGGACGCAGGTGCTCGGCAGTCAATCGGTGAACGACTTGCGCGTGGGATGGAACCGGCTCAGTAACGCGATGTTTCAGGAGCACGAAGGCGAGGATGTCGCGCGGATGCTTGGTATTACCGGTCTCCTCACGGATCCGGTGGCGCTCGGCCGGCCCGGCATCATATTGAGCGGCACTGACAACCTGACCGATCCGGTCAATCTGCCTCAGGAATCCACGACGAGCACGCTGCACATCGTCGAGAACCTCACGTGGCTACGAGGTCAGAACAGCTTCAAAACCGGATTCGACGTGCGGCGCTTCGCGCTCGACTTCTATCTCGACTTGTTCGCTCGCGGGCAGTTCACGTTTGCCGGGCTGAGCGGCCATCCGCTCGCCGACCTGCTGCTCGGTGTCCCCGTCGCAGCCGTGCGGCAGAACCCGACTCTGAACTCGCTCACGAATCTGAGGAGCACGGCGGTCAATGCGTACTTTCAGGACGACTGGCGCATTCGCCGCGATCTCACGTTCAACCTCGGCGTCCGCTACGACTTCAATCAGCCGATTACCGACACTGAAGATCGGTTTTCTATTCCCGACCTGGCCGATCCCAATGGCCGCTTTGTGCAAGTTGGGACGGGCGATCTGCCGCGAGCCGGCTATCACGCCGACACCAACAACGTTGCGCCGCGCGTCGGGTTTGCGTGGAGGCCTTTTCAAAACGAGACGACCGTGGTGCGCGGCGCCTACGGCGTGTTCTACGACGTCGGCATCGCGAACGCAAGTGTGCTCCCGCGACTCAATCCGCCGTATTTTTCGCTCGATCTGGCGGTGGGCCCGCTCTCGCTCCGCGATGCGTTCCCGGGACCGGCCATCCCGTTGACTGTGGCCAACGGGATCGCCGTGGACTCGCACGACGGTGTGTACCAGCACTGGAATGTGAATGTGCAGCGCGAACTGCGACCAGGCCTGGTGCTGGACGTCGGCTACTTCGGATCGCGAGGAGACTCGCTGCTGCAGCGAATCGATCGCAATCAGGGGCCCGCGGGTGGGCCGCCGGTGCGCAATCCGGCCTTTGGGCCTGCAGTCTTCAGCGAGTCCAGCGCCTCCTCTGTGTATCGCGCTCTGCAAGTACGTTTGGAACGCCGCCTCTCGGATGGTCTGTCGCTCCTGAGTTCGTACACGTGGTCGCGCAGCCGCGACGATGCCTCGTCGCTCTTCGGATCGACGGCAGCAGGCGGGCCGCTCGGTGGCGTGCCGCAGAACAGCTTCGATCCCGATGCGGAGTGGGCGCCGAGCGATTTCGACTCGCCGCAGCGCTATGTGGCGAGCGTGCTCTGGCAGCTGCCGCTCGGGACGGGCCAGCGCTTTCTCGACCGAGCGGGTTTGGTAAATGCCGTCGCCGGCAACTGGCAGATCGCGGGCATTCTGACGTTGCAGAGTGGACGGCCCTTCACGGCGTACTACGGCGCCTCGGCAAACTACAGCGGCACCGACAATGGCGCCAACGGCGGACCTGGACTCGACCGCCCGAATCAGGTGGGCGAGCCGCGCGTGTCCGATCCCACGCCAGGCCGGTGGTTCGATGCTGCCGCTTTCGTCCCGCCCGACAACACATTCGGAAGCGTCGGCCGGAACACGCTTCGCGGGGACGGCACCAACAATCTCGACCTGGCGTTTTACAAGTCCATTGCGACGCGCGGCGACAGCCGGCTGCAGGTGCGCATCGAAATCTTCAACGCGTTCAACACGCCGTTCTACTTCCTGCCGGTCGGCGATCTCACCAAGGCCAACGCCGGAAGCGTCGTGCGCGCAGGCGACGCCCGGCAGATTCAGCTGGGGCTGAAGCTGCTCTTCTGAAGCTACGGTTTCGGGGATGGCGCCGATTCGCCCGCGCCGTGCAGGGCGGGACGTTGAGCCCCTGCCCCGGGGCGGTTAGCCTACAGCGGTGAAACTTTCGGCGAGTCCGATGCGCGAGAGCAGCGGACCGTAACGCGGGTGCGCACGTAGAGAATCGTACGTTGGTCCGACGCCGAGATAGCACAAGAGGCAGTCGCGATCGTCGGCGGCTCGATCGAGCCAGTCGAACGCCTGTTCGTCTTGGCCGCGCGCGATGTGCATCCAGGCCCAGGCAATCGGCGGCACGTAGCGCTCGCTCGCCATTGCCGCGAGCTCGTCGTGGATTGCCTGATATTCGTCAACGCGGCCAGCGCGAGCGTACGTCGCGCCCATCGCGCCCAACACTAACGGATGCCCTCCCGAAAGATCTCGCGCCTGCTGAAAGGTCGCGAGGGCCTCATCGAACGAGCCTTTCTGCTCGTAATTCAGTGCCAGAACGCAAAGCAGCTCGACGTCCTGCGGCGCGAGCTCGAGCGCTTTTCGGCAGAGCTCGATCGACTCGTCGTACGCGCGCGCGTAGTGCGCGACTCCCGCCAGATACGTATTGATGGTCGCCGATAATGGATCGAGCTCGAACGCACGCTCCATCTCGGCGCGCGCCTCGCTCAACCGGCCACGCTGGATCAAACACGTCGCATGGAGGAAACACGTGTTCGTATCGTTCGGACTGAGCTGGCGCGCGCGAGCGAACTCGCGCTCGCCTTCGTCCCAATCCCATTCACCGTACGTGCGGTAGACGGCGAGCGACGTGTGCGCCTCGGCCAGATGAGGATCCACCTTCAGCGCCTTGAGGGCCGCCGCCTTCGCCTCTGCCCAGGACTCCGCAGGCGGGGCCAGACCCCACGCGGCAACGGACATGTGGAAGTCGGCAAGCCCTGAGTAGGCCGGCGCGTACTCCGGATCGCGCGCCAGCGCCGCCTCGAAGTATTCTCGGGCCTTGGTGAAGCCCTCGGGTGTGCGCTTGTTCCAGTGGAAGCGTCCCTTCAGGTAGAGATGATATGCATCTAGATCTTTCGTGTAGCGCTTCACGAGAGCCCTTCCTTCCAGACCGCTCAGCGTGATGGCGAGCGTGCCCGCGATCGTTTGCGCGATCTCGTCCTGGATCGCAAATACGTCCGTCATCTTGCGATCGAAGCGTCCGGCCCAGCGTTGACAGCCGTCTTCGACGTTGACGAGCTGCGCGGTGACGCGGAGCCGCTCGCCCGATCGGCGGACACTCCCTTCGAGCAGCGCGGACACGCCGAGCTGCTCGCCGATTCGACGCGCACTGAGCGGCTTGTTCTTGAACTCGAACGACGACGTGCGAGAGACGACCTTCAGACCGCGCAGCTGTGACAATGCGTTGATCAGCTCGTCGGTCAGCCCGTCGCTGAAATACTCGTTCTCGACGTCCGAGCTGAGATTCGCGAACGGCAGCACGGCAAGCGATGGGCGCACCGTTTCCCGATGCGTCGACGGATCGCGAGGCGCGCTGAACGGCGTGAAATCCAGGGCTTCGTCCGTTGGCGTATCCGACACGATTTGGGCGACGGCCGCCTGCAGATCGATCAGGAGGGACTTTGCATCCTGGTACCGATCCTCTGGCGCCTTCCGGAGCGCACGCGACACGACCGCGCTGATGTCGACTGGCACACGGGGCCGGACTTCGTACAGCGGTTTGGGATCCACTCGGAGGATTGCATCCATCACCGCATAGACGTTGTTGGCGGCAAACGGCGGCTCACCGGCAAGGAGCTCGTACAAGACGACGCCCAGCGACCACAGGTCGCTTCGTGCGTCGGCGGCCTCGCCGCGCGCCTGCTCGGGCGAGAGATAGCCGACCGTGCCGAGAACAGTACCGGGCACGGTGCCGACGGAGGTTTCGCGCGCCGTGAGCGTTCGCTCGTCGCGCGCGGCTCTGGCGAGCCCGAAGTCGAGAATCTTCACGACGCCGTCGTCGGTGAGAATCAGGTTCGATGGTTTGATGTCGCGATGCACGACGCCGCGAGCGTGCGCGCTTTGCAGACCGCGCGCAACCTGGAGAGCGATGTCCAGCGCCCGTCCAATGGACACCGGGCCGCGGGCGATCATCTGATTGAGCGTTTCGCCGGCGTAAAGCGCCATGGCGATGAACGGATCGTGGTCCGGGGTTTCGCCGACCTCGAAGATCGTGCAGATGTTCAGATGATCGAGCGCCGATGCGGCCCGCGCTTCCTGCAGAAACCGATCGCGGACGACACGATCGGTCGGAAACTTCAGGGCGACGTCCCGCTGCAGGTCGAGGTCGCGCGCGCGGTACACCACGCCCATGCCGCCTTCGCCGAGCTTGTCGAGCACCTCGTAGTGCCCGAAGCGACGCCCCGTCCGCGTGTCCACTGATCTCTCCCGTCCAGTCCCGTCAGTTGTCCGCAGCAAGGGCGAGCGCGTCCTCGACCACTCGGCTCAACCAGTGCACCGTGTGGAACGCGCTGACACCGAGCACCGCGGAGTGGGCAGCCGTGAGCGGCAGGCGATCGAGCGCGTCGTTCAAATCATCGCGGTGATGAGGGTCGAGTCGCGCGTGTCTCACGAGCGTGCTGAACGCGTCGATCGAAAGGCCTGTCCGCGACACGACCGCTTCGAGGTCCGCCTCGACGGGCGGCGTCCCCTCGAGCACGGCGATGTATCCGAGGATCGCCACGGGATGGAAGTGCGCGATCCAATAGTACTGGGCGCCAACGAGCGTCGCCACCGATGGAGGCGGCATCCACCGGACGGCGGCGGGACGGTCGAAGCCGAGCCTCTCGAGGTCTTCGAGCAGCCAGTCGTCGTGGTGCATCTCTTCCGGGATGTGCTGTGACAAGTACGCCCCCAAGCCGTGCGCGACCGGGTCGTGCTCAAAGTCCGCTCGCGTCCGGTCGAGTGCGGCGCGCATGAGAGGCACGCTGGCCCGCACCACGGCGTGGTTGTGGAGCAGGTACGTCGGATAGACGTCTGCGAATCGCGGATGGTTCCAGAGAGCGCGGGCGGCAGCGTCCAGCCGGCCGGCCACCATTCGCACCTTCGCGCGGAGCATCCGGCTGTGGCTGATGTCCATCAGCGTCTGCCGTGATCGTCGACGACAGGTTGCCTCAGAACAAAATCCCTGCCGTCGGCCCGCCGCCATGCTGCAGCAGGAAGTCGTGTCCCAACTTGTCGCCGATGGAAATGAGCTGATCCACCTCCTGTGCGGTCAGGCTCTCGATGACCGCCTTGTCGGCTTCTGAGAACGAGTAATCGGGGTTGATGATTTCGGCCTGCTGGAGCTTCTGGAGATTGGTCGGCGGCTGCTGGCTCTGAGATTCCATTTGGAGACCTCTTTCGCGATCGAGAGCGGTGTTGTGTCCTCGCCCGTTGGTGACGGGCCACTGGGTCCGCGGCTTGCCTTTCGTTGGCGCGTCGCAGGCCGGCCCCCGGTCAACGGTTCACGTCAACTGTAGCGGTGGGTACTCTAGGAGTGGCCGCTGCGGCAAGTCAAGGCGTTCGACCGTCCGAAGCGTCGGGTTCGATTGGCGCAGGCGCGACCCATTCCGAAAGAATCTCGGAAAGGTCGACGTCAGGGGCAATCAAACAGATATGGCCATGGCCCTTCAGAATGCGCACAGCGGAATGTGGCGCCAGCGATGCCATCAACTCCGCCTGGCTGACCGCGGGCACGAGGTGATCGCAATCGGCGGCCAGAAACAACGTGGGCACGTCCAACATGCTCAAGCGGTGCCGGACGTCGTACCTGCGGAGAATGGACAATCGCGACAGATAACCTTCGCGCGTCGTGTGCCGCATCAGCTCGTGAAACTTCTGAATCTCGTCGCGCCCGGTGTGTCGTGAATGCATGCGAAATGCGGTGAGGTGACGGACGATGCGCATCATGCCCCAGGGCACCCTCTGCAACAGACGATGGGCGAGCCAGAGCCGATGCTGTGGTGTGAAACGCGGGAACGAGTTGAGGACGACCAGACGGCTGACTTTGCGAGGGTGCACCAGCGCGTAGCTCAGCGCGAGCGCTCCACCGAACGACTCCCCGATGACGATTGGTGGCGACGAGGTGTCGGTTCGCTCGTCGTGCTGCAATTCGTCGATCACCGCATTCAAATCGGCAACGAGCGTGTCCATCGTGTCGGCAGTGTCACGCAGCCGGAACGTGACGACGCGATACCCTCGCGCGAGACGTTCGGTTTGCCGGTAAAACAGCAAGCCGGTGCCGTCCAGTCCGGGCACCAGGATGACCGGTGGTCCCTCGCCTTCGATCGCCACGCGCGGCTCGTAGCCCACCTTTCTATGGTACGTTTTCCCGCAACTGCGAGCTGTGAAGGCACCACTTGCTCGAATCACGCGGGTCCTCTGGACGCTCATCTCGCTCATCGTCGTTGAGACGGTCGTGTTTGGTTTGTCGGTGCTGCCCGCGTTTCTGTTCTGGACGTGGGCGTTGTCGTGGGCGACCCCACCCTGGCCGCTCGTGAGGCCGTTCGTGCTATCGGTTTCCCTTGTGCCGGTGTATCTCGTGTTTTCAGTGACGTTGGTTCTGCTGTCCGCGTTCTCGACGCGCATGTGTGGATGGCGCACGGCTGAAGCCGGCGCATGGCGGCTCGGGGATCTCGAGTGGCCGCTGCTCAACTGGACGCGCTACATGGTGTCGACGCACGTGGTTCGCGTGCTCGTCGGTACGTTCTTCCGCAGCTCGCCGTTGTGGACGTGGTATCTCACGCTGAACGGGGCGCATATCGGGCGGCACGTGTATATCAACAGCTTGGCCATCTCCGATCACAATCTCCTCGAATTCGGAGACGATGTCGTGATCGGCGAAGGCGTGCACCTTTCGGGACACACAGTAGAGGGCGGCATCGTGAAGACAGGCCGCGTGCACCTTCGTCGCGGCGTCACGGTCGGACTTGGAAGCCTGGTCGGCATCGGCGTCGAAGCCGGCGAGCGCTGCCAGATCGGCGCCTTGAGCGTCGTGCCGAAGTACACGCGTCTCGACGCTGGCGCGATTTACGCGGGCGTGCCTGTCCGGAAACTCGAGAAGACCATCCCCAGCCCGGTCGAAGTGGGGTAGCGGCTCGCAATCTCTCAATTTCTCACACAGGGGCTGGTGACAATGCGTTGGCTCGTGCTCGTCACGCTCGTGGGTCTTGCAACGGTGGCGATCGGCTGGTCGCGGTCTTCTGCCGATTCGGAGCGGGACCGGCTGACATACGTGACCACGGCGAATCAATTGGGCGTCGTCGGTTACCGCGATCCCGTTGGCGCGATTTCTCTCGATGGTTCGCGTGTCGCGTTGACCGAAGGCCGGCGGGTGTTCGAGGTGCTGAGGACCGGCGGCGTGCGGAACGAGCTCGCGGCGGGCGACGCTCAGATTCGTCACATCACGCCGCGCGGTGCCTCCAGCGACTGGATCTTCGAAGACACGGCGGCGTCACCGCGGTGGTGGATGGTGTCACGCGGTTCTCCGAAGCGGCCGCTGTTCGGCGCCAGAACAGAGATTCCGACAGTTGCCGGCTCTCGGACGGCGAGTCTTCGCATCAATGCGCTTTTTCAACTGGCGGCTTCTGCCGACGGACAGTGGATCGCGGCTGTCGTGGCAGGACCATCTGGTGTTGAGCTCTGGCGGATCGCGGCGGACGGATTGCGCGCTGAGATCGTGCACGGTCCCGCAGTTGTCGCGTCGCCGGCCTGGACCGCGTCAGGCGACCTGGGATGCATCCTGACGATCGCCGGCCGGCCGCGATTATCGGTTCCCTGCGGAAAGCCGACGATTGCATTCTATCCCGACGTCGACGTGGTTGGGCCTATCGCCTTTTCACGGGCAACGCCAACGGTGTTCTTCGCGTCTCCGAACGCGGGCGGCACGGTCGATCTCTGGCGCGCCGATTTGACGACGCGAAAGGCGCAGCGCGTGACGGCGTTTTCGCGCGACACTTACGCACCTTCGCTAACAGCCGATGGTCGGGTGCTCTTCAAAGTACAGAGCTACCGGACGTCCGTTGCGGAGCTCGATCTCGCATCCGGTACGGTGGAGCAGCTCTCGACGCTCCAGGCTGAAACACCGTCGTATCACCCCGACGGCCGGCGCATCGCCGTCACGTATGGCACGTGGCGCCGTCTCATCGATGACGCGAAGTATCCCGACATCGCGCAGGAGATCGGAGTGATTCGGTCGAGGCCGATCGATGCGCCGGCGACAGAACCCGTCGAGATCGTCGCGAACAGCGCCTCAGAAGATCAAGCGATGTCGTGGTCGCCGAACGGCAAGTGGATCGCGCTGCATTCGCACCGCGAGCAGTCCGACGACATCTGGTTGCGGCCCGCGAACGGCGGCGCGCCAGATCGCCGCGTATCGTTTCTCGGCCGCGGCGCCGAAGTGGGGTGGCCGCGCTGGTCGCCTGATGGCAAGTGGGTGCTCTACGATGGTGCGAGTCCGTCGAGTCGGCGATCGGTGTTGTTCGTGATCGGCATCGATCAGGAGAGTGGCGCCGTGACGGTTGAACCTCGCGAGGTGACAATCGCGGAGTTCGACGGCGAGATTACACACGGTGAGTGGTTGGCTGACAGCGCAGCGGTTGTCGCGATTGCGAAAGAGGGGCCCGGGCGGCAGGCGATTCTCTCAGCACCCGCGCGTGGCGGCGCCGCTCGCGTGCTACACCGCTTTGCGTCGGAGCACGATTTTCCCGGCCTTGGCGTCACGCCGGATGGGAAGCGGCTTGCGTTTGTGGCGCCCGCGCCTGACGGGTACTATCAGATCTTCGCGCTGCCGATGGGCGGTGGCACGCCGCAACAACTCACTTTCGATCGAACCCACAAAACGCAGCCGGCCTGGTCGCCGGATGGCCGCCGCCTGGCGTTCACCGTCTGGAGTTACGACGTGCAGTTCTGGATGCTCTCGCAATAGCGTCGGCAGCGTCTCTGCTACCATTCGCCCTTTCGCATGACACACAGGTGTTTCTCGTGACGTCCGGCGCCGGCTTCGGGTGGACGTCAAGCGGGGTAAACGGGTATTCGGATGCGGAGATGCGCCTGCGCGCGGCCGCCGGCGACCTGAAAGGGATCTCGAAGTGGGATCTCGATACGCCGGCGCTCTGCGTCGACCTCGACAAACTCGAACAGAATCTCGCTCGGATGCGCACGAGCGTGGCCGCGATGAAAGTGGCGAGCCGTCCGCACGCCAAAACGCACAAGTGTCCGGCTATAGCGAAGCTGCAGCTCGCCGGCGGATCCATCGGCATCTGCACGGCAAAGATCAGCGAGGCGGAGGTCTTCTCCGCGCACGGCATTGGACCCATCCTCATGACGACCGCGAACGTCACCGCAGGCAAGATCCGTCGCGCAATGGCGATTCGAAAGAAGAACGCTCAGTTCGTTCAAGCGGTTGACTACGCGCAGAATGCCCGCGACCTGAACGACGCGGCCAACGAAGCAGGCGTTGTAGCCGACGTCGTCGTCGATGTCGCGATTGGCACGCGCAGCGGCGTCCCGCCCGGCGACCGGGCAGTTGCATTGGGGCAACTGGTCGATCAGCAGCTGAACCTGAAACTGCGCGGCATCATCAGCTACGACGGAGCCGCTCAGCACATCAAAGGGTTCAAGTCGCGTCTCGATCAAACGTTGAGCCGATTCGAGCCGTCGCTCGAGACCTTCGAGCGCTTCAGGAAGGCTGGCCTGAGCACCGAGATTTTCAGCGGCGGCGGTACGGGCACGTACAACATCCTGCCGAAGGCACCAGGTGTGACTGATGTGCAGGCCGGCAGCTACATCTTCATGGATTGCCAGTACATGGAAATCGGCGGCGAATCGAACGATGACGTCTACACCGACTTCGCGCCGTCGCTGACCGTCATGACGACGGTGCTCAACACCTATTTCGAGAAATCGATTACCACCGATGCCGGTGCGAAGGCGCTGACACTGAACAAGCCGGGCCCGTGGGTTGTCGGCGAAACGGGCTTTGCGTATCACGCAGGTTCCGACGAGTTTGGAGTCATCAAGTACGACATCGCGGAGAAGTCGTACAAGGTGGGCGACAAGCTAGAGCTGATCGTGCCGCACTGCGATCCCGTAGTGAACGAATACGATCAGATGTACGCGACACGCGACGATCGCGTCGAAGCCGTGTGGCCGATCAGCGCCCGCGGCCACTCTCAGTGATCAACTCGCGACCAGCATCGGCATGCGTGAATCTGCACCAAGAGTGATTGGTCGTGCGTCAATTTGCCACCTTTTTCCTGGTTCTACTGTCCCATAGTGTCCGACCGAGGTCTAAGGCCCGGTCACACGTCAGCCGAAAGATCAAAGGGAGTCGTCGACCTTGCGAAAGCTCTCTGGCTGTTGGGATCGCAATAGTTCCCAGGACTTCACGTGCGAACAAAACGAAAAAAACTAGGTGAGGCCCTCGTCGCCGACGGTCTGGTGACGGAAGACGAAGTCCGAGGCGCGCTCGCCGAGCACAAACGAACGGGCGAACGGCTCGGTGCTGTTCTGATCCGGCTGAATCTCGCCACCGAACGGCAGATTGCCCAGGCACTCGCTGTACAACTCGGGTTGCCGTTCGTCGATTTCGGGGAAACGGCGCCCGATCCTGACGCGGTTGCCCTCATCTCGAAGGATATTGCGCTGCAGCGCCTCTGCCTGCCGCTGCGACTCGAACGCAACACGCTGACGCTCGCCATGGCGGATCCGCTGTTCTTCAGCGTGGTCCAGGACCTCGAGTTCCAGACCGGCCGATACATCAAGCAGGCCGTTGCCACGCGCTCCGACATTCTCGAAGCGATTGGGCACGCATATCCGGACAACGCGCTGACGCGCACCGCCACGAACGCGGCGTCATCAACAGACGATGACGCGGCTTCATTCGGCATCGAGGCGGCGCCGGCAGAGAAACGGACCGTGCACGAGCCTGTCGACACACTGCGCGAACGGAGCCAGGCCGCACCGATCATCGATCTCGTGGATCTCGTCTTGAAGAGCGCCATCACGAATGCCGCAAGCGACATTCATATCGAACCGATGGAGCCGGGCGTGCTCATTCGGCATCGCCTCGACGGGCTGCTCAAAGAGGTGATGGACCTCCCGAAATGGGTTCACGAAGGCTTGATCGCCCGCATGAAGATCCTGGCCGGGATGGATATCGCCGAGAAGCGCTTGCCGCAGGATGGGCGCATCCGGGTGAACACCGACGACGGCCGGCAGGTCGATTTTCGCGCGTCCACGTTGCGTAAGTTGCACGGCGAAAAAATGGTCCTGCGCATGCTCGACAATCGCCGGGGAGCGCCCCCGCTCGAAGAGCTCGGCTTCTCGCCCGGCTCGCTTTCGACGCTGCGCGATTTTCTGCGCAATACGCACGGCATGATTCTCGTGGTCGGCCCGACCGGAAGCGGCAAGACGACGACGCTCTGCTCCGCGCTCTCATCGATTCAGTCCGAGCAAACGAACATCATCACCGTCGAAGATCCCATCGAGTACCAGCTGGTCGGCATCAACCAGACGCAGATCCAGGAAAGGATCCACCTGACGTTCGCGGCCGCTCTACGGTCGATTCTGCGTCAGGACCCGGATGTCATTCTCGTCGGCGAGATTCGCGATCAGGAAACCGCGCGCATCGCGATGCAGGCGGCGCAGACCGGACACCTCGTGCTCTCGACACTGCACACCGACGATGCGCCGTCGTCCATCACGCGGTTGATTGACATTGGAATCGAGTCGTATGTCATTGCCTCGGCGGTCATCGGCGTGGTCGCGCAACGCCTCATGCGGCGGTTATGTCCGAACTGCAGAAAGCAGTACACGCCGCCGCCCGATATCCTGCGGATGCTCGGCATCACCGAGGCCGAGGCCGCAACCATTCGATTCTTCAAGGCCGGCGGCTGCGAGCAATGCCGGCACACAGGCTATCGCGGACGTGTGGGCATTTACGAGGCGATTGGCGAAGCGGCTCGCTCGGGCGGAATGGCATCGCTCAGCGACGATGCTCTTGCCAAAGTGAAGGCCGGCCTCACCACACCCGAAGAACTGCTGCGTGTCGTTTCGGAGGTACAAGCCGCGGACACGGCATGTTCGGGCTGCGGCGCAACCGTCGGGTCGGATTTCATCGTCTGTCCCACCTGCGGCAAGCGGTTGAGCGACTCCTGTCCTGGCTGCGCTCGCGCAATGGAGCCGGGTTGGACATTCTGCCCCTACTGCGCCCGGAACACGGCGCAGTCCCCATCGAAACACATTCGCAACCGTAAAGCATGTGGATCGATGCGCAACGTCACAGAATTCAAGAAGGCATTACCAGTTTGAGCGTCGACTCTTTCCCGCTGTGATTCGCCACCGTGAAGAACCTCTACGATTTACTCGCCGTTGAACCCTCAGCAGACGCCGATGCCATCCGGAAGGCGTTCCTGCGTCAGATTGCGCTCTACCATCCCGATAAAGTCCTGCACCTCGGTCGAGAATTTCAGGAGCTTGCGGAAGTTCGCGCGGCGGAGCTCACCGCCGCCTATCGGACGCTGACGCATACCGATACCCGGATGAAGTACGACGCCGCGTTGGCAAGCGCCGGACCAGCGGACGCGCCTCCATCACCAATTGAGGTGGAGGCCGCTCCGGTGCCGGCCGAGGCCCCGCGGGACGAGATTCAGCCGGAGCTTCACGCCGCGCCAGAATCCGGCGGGTTCGAGAAGGAACGTACGGGGCGTGACGACATCATGCGTCGCGCTTCGCTGACGCCCGTGATCGACGCGATCCGGATTGTCATGGGCGACTGCGCTCTTTCTACTGCACCCGGGTTCGAGTTGGTGTGCATTCCACGCGGCGATCGTCGCATGCCGATGAGTCTCGGCGGCGGCGATCGGCGATTGCCGCTTCTCGTGCGTGTGGCACCGCTCGTTGACGCCGCTGTCATCACAGAAGCGTGGCGACACGCCGTACGGCTCCGGATCGAGCCGTCGACTCAAGCTATCGCGCTGCTATTGCTGGGCGAGCGCATCGCGTCGGCGCGTGATCTGGCGCAGGGAATCGAACGCGCCAAATACATGTCGCCCACCAGACGGGACAGCATCTCCACGGTGGCCGTTCAATTCAGCGAGTGGAACGTGCACTTTCCCAGTGACACCCCAAGCTCCGTCCGGCGCCTCGTCGACCGGCTGGGAGTGGTGGTGCGCGCCAGCCGGTAAGAGTGGCGCGGCGGCGCACATTGTGTGCTTCGCCCCTGGTGAGGCCTGCGGCTGACGGCTTCAGCGATCGGCAGCCTGTTGCCGAAAGCCGAGAGCCGTCAGCCTGGATCAACCGGCAGCTCGCGCTTAGAAGCGAAGCACCGTTGTCAGCTGGAATGCGCGAGCGGCCTGTCGATTGCGCATCTGCAGAAAGTTGGTGCTCCAGCTCTGATACGCGCTGTTATACGTGAACTGCGTGAAGTCCCCCGCGTTCAGCAGATTGAAGATATTGCCCGCCACTTCCACCTCGCGCCCGCCAAACTTGACGACCTTGCCGACCTTCACTCCGACAGCGGTAATCGCCGGCGCCTGCACCTGGCCTTCACCGCGCGTGCTGTAGACGAACCGGTTGCGCGTGGCCAGCGGATTCGCTTGCGTCGTGCCGTTGGGCAGCGTGAACGTCGCTGGTCCATAGATCGGATCCGCCGCCGGCAGCTGCATTAGGATGGCGCCGGACCACGGCCCTGCCTGCACCGTCACGTTGCCGGCGACGGTTATCGCACCCGGCGCACGCCACACGCCGCCGAAGTTCATGCGGTATTTCATCCAGGTCGGGCCGTAGCTCAACGCGTTGCCGGTGTCAGGCAACGAGTTTCGGTCGTTGTTGCCGCGCGGCATGTAGAGGTTCTTGTTGTTCGCGAACGCGTTGGGTTGGATGAACGCGGCGCGATCGGTTGGATTCCACGTGCCCGTCATCTTGTGCCACTGACGGTTGAACCCGGCGATGAACTGGAAGCCATTCGACATGTTCTTGGTGAGGGTGATCTCCACCGCCTGGTACTTCAACTTGCTCCAGCTGTTATTCGTCTGCCGGAGGATCTCGCCGCGATTCGGATCGATGCGGCCCCAGCCGCCAAACGGCAGTCCGGGCTCGCTTGGCCAGAAGCCGTTGATCTCGACCTCGGCCCACATGTCGCTGTACGCGCGATTCACGTAGGCAGCGTCGAGGCCAATCTGCCCGCCGAACTGCTTTCTGAACCCGACGATCGCTTCGTCGAGATACGGCTGATGCAGATTCGGATCGATCTGCTCGCCGGCGATCGTCGTCGTGCTCGCTGGCAAGAGAACGACCTCACCGGTCTCACCGAAGATCCCGTTCAGATTGTTGTCGTACTCGCGGCGGAACGAGACCGTATTGTCCGCCCCGAACGTGGTGACGGCATCGCGTCCCATGACCTGTTCACCCAGCCGCGCCCAGCTGCCTCGCAACACGTTGCGCGCATCGGAGGTCACGAGGTAGGTGAAGCCGAAGCGCGGCTGAATCGTCCAGGCTGACTCACGGGTGATGTTGAAGACGTGGTCGACACGCTTCACGAAATCGGCGCGCAGGCCGATGTTTGCCGTGAGGCGGCCGTTCGGCTTCCAGCCGTCCTGCAGATAAAGTCCGTAGTCGCTGTCCCGCGCGATACGCGTCGTGATATCCAGCGGACTCGCGTATTGCCGGTAGAAGGGCTGGAGCCGTCCGGAGTCTGTCGTCGTGTATCGCTCCAGGACGAAGCCGTCGTTCAGGTAGTGACGGACCGAGTCGTACGTATTGCGCGGCTCCATGAAAAAGCCCGTCTGGATCTCATGAGAGCCGGCCAGGCCTTGTTTGAACCAGGTGAGATCGCCGCGAGCCATCCAGAGCGACGCCGGCGCGTATCCTTCGTAATCCAGATTGCCACCCTCGAGAATCAAAGAGTTGCCGGTGCGAAGACCGCTCGCAAGGCGAGAGCCTTCATACACTTCGATACGCGGGCCGGTTCCGGTAAAGCCGAATGCGCGGTACGTGTCGGGATTCGCGCCCCCTTTGTCGTTGTATCCAACACTGAAGGTGGTCGAAACGTTCGAGGTCCAGGCCGACGTCAGCTTGGCGCTGTACAAGTTGCCGCCGTTCGAGTAGGCATCGATCGGGTCGAAATACCACTCCCAGTTCGGCTGCCCATTGAGCCGGTCGCGCTGGAAGATCGTCGCCAGCTCATGGCCCGTGCCGAGGCGGCTCGTGACCTTCACGTATGGTTGATAACCCTTCGCGCCGTTGTTGAACAGCTGTCGATCCGGAAAATACGTGCGAATGTCATTCAGCTGCTTGTCGATCCGCCCGATCGCCGTCTGCACGCGCGACACGCGCAACGACCCGAAGTACCACACCCTGTCGCGGACGATCGGGCCGCCGATCGACGCATCGAGCTGCTTGATCTCCGACTGCACCGGACTGCCGCCGGTTGAAATGCATTCGCCATTCGGACAACCCGAAATCGAGCGCAATTCCTGCGGGAGTGCGAAGAGGGTTCTGGCGCTCGTGTTGTCGCCGTTCCACGAGAACGGCTGGTAAGCGAAACCGGTGGTGCCGCGGACGACGTTGCCGCCGCTCTTGGTGATGACGTTGATCGCAAGGCCGGTCCCCATTGGTGTTGCCGCGTCGGGACCGCCGGTCTTCACCTGCGTGTCGGCAATCATGTCCGACCCCATCTGCACGTAAGTGAGCTGGAAGTCATTGTAGTTGCCGGCCTGCATGCCTTCGAGCTGCACCACATGCGCGAAGTGCTCTGTCGCGTGGCCGAAATACACCATCCGTCCGCTTCCATCGTCGAAAGGTCGGGAATGCACGCCCGGGGTGATCTCGAGGAAGTCCGTCCAGTTGCGCCGGGAAGCGATGACGAGGTTCTTCTGGAATTCGCCGTCGATGTTGAGAACGTTGCCGGGTTTGGAAACTTCCAGCATCGGAGATTCGCCCGAGACCGTGATCGTTTCCGACAGCGTTCCAATCTTCATGGCGACATCCACTTCGAAGTTTGCGCCGCCGCGAAGCAGGATGCCTTCTTGTTTGTGAGTGGAGAAGCCTTGCAGCTCAACCGAGAGCGCATAGGTCCCCGGGGGAAGGTTTGGCAGGCGATAGAACCCGCTGCTGTCGGTCACGCTCGTGACCGGCGCCAGCAGCTCGGGGCTTGTGGCAGTAACGGTTGCGCCGGGTAGCGCACCGCCCTGCTCGTCACGAACGTATCCTCGAAGGCTGCCCGTGCCGCTCTGGGCGAGGGCAAGCTCAGGGGGAGCGAACAGGAGCACAGCAAACCACGCGAGAACGGCATGGCGGACCATTGAACCTCCTTGCCTGTTGCATCAGTTGAGGGGAAGGACATGGCGATCGAGTCGCCGCCGGATCGCCAGATCCCGATTGTTATCCGCCGTTCGTTTCCATCCGTCAAGTCCCACGCCGGCCGTCCCGACGCGAATGCGGGGACCACATCGTTCGGCTCGGATTTCTGCCATTCCCGGTAGAATCAGCAGCTTCGAGTCATTTTCAAGGAGATTCACTCATGCGCGTCGCTCGTCTCAACTTCGCGATTCTTGCGGGAGTGTTCCTGGTTGCCGGCGCGGCCGATCGGCTCGTCGCGCAGGATAAGCGGCCGCTGTCGTTCGTCGATGCGATCGAAGTGCCCTCGATCAGCGACCCGCGGCTCTCGCCCGACGGGAAGCAGATCGTGTTCGTGATGGATGCGGCCGACTGGAAAAACAATCGCCGTGTCAAGCATCTCTATCGAATCAACGCGGACGGCTCGAATCAGCTGCAGCTCACGTTTGGAGAGCGCGGAGAGTCGAGCCCGCGCTGGTCGCCAGACGGCCGCACGATCGCGTTTATCGCGCGCCGCGACAGCGACACGAACGATCAGATCTATCTGCTCGACATCGACGGCGGCGAAGCACGCCGGTTGACGAACCACAGCGCATCGCCGGAAAGCCCGTCATGGTCCCCGGATGGAAAGTTCATCTGGTTTGCAGCCAACGATGCAAAGAGCGCCGACGAACGCGAGAAAGAGCGCGTGCGCGACGATGTGTATTCGTTCGAGGAGACGAACTTCAAGCAGCAGCATCTGTGGACGACGGATTTGCACGGCACAACGAAGAAGATCACCGAGGGCGATTTTTCGGTGACGTCGTATGAGCTCTCGCGCGACGGGAAGAAGATTGTGATGATGCGGGCGCCCTCGCCGCTGCTGGAACATTCACGGTTCGCCGAGGTCTGGGTCAGCGACGCAGACGGCACGAACGCGAAGCAGTTGACGAAAAACGAATTCGGTGAGAGCGGCCCGTCCCTATCGCCTGACAACGCGACGGTGGCATTTACGGCCAGCGCGAACGAGGCGTCGGACACGTACTACAACGACAAGATCTTTCTCGTGCCCGCGATAGGAGGAACGCCGCACGTCCTCGTTGCCGATGTGAGCTTCGAGGCATCGAACCCGGTATGGTCGACCGACGGGAAATCGCTGTTCGTGGACGCGAATATGGGCGTTCACAGCGAGCTCGTGCGCGTGGACGTTGGAACCAAGCAAGTGACGCCGCTGACGAAAGGGGATCACGCGCTGGGCAACTGGACGTATTCCGAGAGCGCAAAGCTTCACGTCTTCACGCTGAACACGGCGACGCGTCCCGGCGAAGTGAATCTGCTGCCTGCGGCGGGAGTGGCAGAGCCGAAGCAGGTTACGCACGCGTTCGATTACCTCGACAAACAGTTCAAGATCGCCCGCCAGGAACGCCTGACGTGGAAAGGTCAGGACGGACAGCAGGTAGAAGGACTTCTGTTCTACCCGGTCGATTACCGGCAGGGACAGCGATACCCGCTCATCGTGTCGACCCACGGCGGCCCTGCCGCGTCCGACAAGTTCGGCTTCAGCCCCGAGATTCAGGTGTATGCCGGCAAAGGCTACGCTGTGCTGCGTCCGAATTACCGTGGCAGCACCGGCTACGGCGATCCGTTCCTGCGCGACATGATCAAGGGGTATTTCAAGCAGGCGCACCTCGATGTGATGGCCGGCACCGATGCGGTGATCGCGATGGGTCTGGCCGATCCGAACAAGCTCGTGAAGATGGGATGGAGCGCCGGCGGCCACATGACGAACAAGATCATCACATTCACCGATCGGTTCAAGGCGGCGAGCAGCGGCGCCGGCGCCGCAAACTGGATCTCCATGTACGCGCAGAGCGATCACCGCGAATTCCGCACGCCGTGGTTCGGCGGGACGCCGTGGCAGAAGAATGCGCCGATCGATCTCTTCTGGGACAACTCGCCGCTGAAGGACGTCGCCAACGTCAAGACGCCGACGATCTTTCTCGTCGGCGAGCAGGATCCGCGCGTGCCGATGCCGCAGTCGATCGAGATGTATCGCGCGCTGAAGTACAACGGCGTGCCGACCAAACTGTTTGTCGCGCCGCGTGAGGGCCACGGGTGGACCGAGCTCCGTCACCGGCTGTTCAAGCTGCAAGTCGAGATGGAATGGTTCGAGAAGTGGGTCAACAACCGCCCGTACGTGTGGGAGAAGGTTCCGGGCGACGAGAAGAAGGAGCCCGTCAAAACAACGACAGCGGTCCAGCAGTAGCAGGTCACCGGAGCGGCGCCACCTCTTCAGAAAAGAGCAAGCGCTGTCCGCGTTCTTGAATGAGCGCGCCGGTCTGTGATAGAAAAGAAGTGAGCTTGAGAAATTTTTCACAAGGTCGATTGCAACCGAGAACCGAAGCAGAGTGCTTCGTTTTACCGTGTTGCGTTGACTTGCGCGGGCCGCGGACGACCACCGGGCTTCGACCCTTCGACAAGCTCAGGGTCGTCCCGAGCCAGGTCGAGGGACGACGGGCCCAGGGTCGTCCCGAGCCAGGTCGAGGGACGAGAAGGAGGGTGGCCCGACCCTCGTCACGGGCCACCGCCCGGAGTGGACACGCCAGATGCCGCAGGTTTTCCCCAAGAGTGCTAATGCCGTATCACGGGCCAGCATCATTGGGCTGCTGTTCCTGCTTCTGAGCCTCGGGTGGCTCATTCTGGTGATTCAACGGTCCGATTACGTCACGACTGCAAACACGTTCCGTGAGCAGCCGGTGCAGTTCTCGCACCAGCATCACGTCGGCGGCGTCGGTCTCGATTGCCGTTATTGCCACACATCCGTTGAAGTGGCGCCGTCGGCGGGTATCCCGCCCACGAAGACCTGCATCAACTGCCATTCGCAAATCTGGTCGACGAGTCCGTATCTGGAGCCTGTCCGCGCGAGCTTCCGCGACGACAAGCCGCTTCAGTGGGTCCGCGTGCACGATTTGCCTGATTTCGTGTACTTCAACCACAGCATCCACGTGAAGAAGGGCGTGGGCTGTGAAACGTGTCACGGACGGGTCGACCGAATGCCGCTCATGCTGCAGCAGCGGTCGCTGCAGATGGAGTGGTGTCTCGATTGTCATCGTGATCCGTCGCGCTATCTGCGACCGCGCGAAGAGATCACCACGATGGGGTATGTGCCAGCGGTGAGCCAGCGCGAGCTCGGCGCGCGGCTCGTGCAGGAGTACAAGGTTGGGACGGTCGAGCACATGACGAGTTGCTCGGTGTGTCATCGCTAGGTGCGTCGGGTGCGACAGGTGCGCTCGGGTGCATCAGGTGCGGTGCGGTGCGCGGGTGCGCGGGTGCGGTGCGCGAGCGTCGCGTCCATGTAGGACGTAGCGCGGGCCTTTAGGCCCGCGATCACAAGGGGACGATGGAGAAGGGGACATTCGATCTCGCGGCAGTTCGCGCTCGCGTGCGTGCTGCGACGGGCAAGCAGTACTGGCGCAGCCTCGAGGAGCTTGCCGGGACGCCCGAGTTCCAGGAGTACCTGCACCGCGAATTTCCCGAGAACGCGACTGAATGGCTTGATCCCGTCGGCCGCCGCAATTTCCTCAAGTTGATGGGGGCGTCGCTCGCGCTCGCGGGCGTGAGCGCGGCCTGCACCGTGCAGCCCGAGGAATTGATCGTTCCCTACGTGCGTCAGCCTGAAGAAGAAATCCCGGGGCGGCCGCTGTACTTTGCAACGGCGATGACGCTTGGCGGCGAAGCGATGGGCCTCCTCGCCGAAAGTCATGAAGGCCGGCCGACAAAAGTCGAGGGCAACCCCGATCACCCGGCCAGCCTCGGCGCCACCGACCTCTTTGCACAGGCCTCGCTTCTCACGCTGTACGATCCGGACCGCTCACCGTCCATCCTGCAGCTCGGTGAGATTCGTCCCTGGAACGCGTTCATCGCTGGAGCGCGCGCAGGCCTTTCCGCACAATCGTCAGTCAAAGGCGCCGGCCTTCGGATCCTGACCGAGACGGTGAGCTCGCCGACGCTCGCCTGGCAGATCCAGCAGATCCTCGCCGCCAATCCCGGCGCGAAGTGGATCCAGTGGGAGCCTGTCACCCGCGACAACACCCGCGCCGGTGCACGGCAGGCGCTCGGACAGTACCTCGCACCGGTTTACGACTTCACCAAGGCCGACGTCATCCTGTCGCTGCACGCGGATTTTCTCGCGTCCGAAGGCGGCGCGAATCTGTACTACTCGCGTCAGTTCGCCTCGCGCCGGCGGCTGGATACGGCGCCCGATCGCTTGAATCGGCTGTATGCGGTTGAGCCGACGCCGACCGTCACGGGCAGCAACGCCGATCACCGTGTCCCGATGAAGGCGAGCGAGATCGAAAGCTTCGCGCGCGCGATTGCGGCAAAGCTCGGAGCGCTGCAGGGACCGAGCGGCTCCGCGCCGGCGATCGGCGCGGTCGCCGGCGGCGCCGAACGTTACGTCGACGCCGTCGCGCAGGACCTGGCCGCGCATCGTGGCACCTCGCTCGTCGTTGTTGGCGATCCACAGCCGCCGGCGGTTCATGCCGTCGGACATGCGATCAACGAGGCGCTTGGCAATGTCGGCAGCACCCTGCGTTATCTGCCGACTCCGGAAATCGTGCCGAGCGAGCAGCTCGCCGCGCTTCGAGAGCTCGTGACCGATATGGACGCGAGCCGCGTGCAGATGCTTGTCATCCTCGGCGAATCGAATCCGGTGCAAACGGCGCCTGTGGATCTGAAGTTCGCGGACGCGATGAGCAAGGTCGCGCTGCGGATCCATTCGGGTTTGTTCATCGACGAGACGGCGACGCTCTGTCACTGGCACGTGCCCGCCACGCACTATCTGGAGACGTGGAGTGACGCGCGAAGCTTCGACGGCACTGTCTCAATCGTGCAGCCGCTGATTCAGCCGATGTACGCGGGCAAGTCGGCGCACGAGGTCATCGCGACGCTCTCCGATCGTCCCGAGCGAAACGGCTACGACGTCGTCCGCGAATACTGGACGGCGAATGCCCCCCCAGGTGCGACAGGTGCGTCGGGTGCGCTCGGGTCCACAGGTGCGGTGCGGTCTTCAGGTGCGACGGGTGCAGGCACGCCGGTGACGATGCCGCCTCAACAAGCGACCCCGTCAGTGCCACCGCAAGGTACCGGTGGTGGTGCGGCAGGGAATACGCAGCGCGGTACACAGCCCGCGGAACAAAACGTTGCCGCTCGCGTGGCGGCGCAAGCGCCGGCCCCGCCGCCGATGACGCCGGAGCAGCGCGCCGCGGCCGCGTTCGAACGGTCATGGCGCAAGTGGCTGCACGACGGATTCATTCCGGGCACGGGCTTCACGACGGCGACAGTGACGCCCGGAATGGTTGATGTCGTGCGTGAGCCAGGTATGCAAGGGATCGTCGGCTCCGAGCGCGAAGTCGGTTTTGCCGTGCCGCGCGCGATTGCCACGCCTGCTGCCGCAGCGAGCGCACCCGCACCTGGTGCACCCGGCACCGCACCTGGCGCACCCGGCACGGCACCTGGCGCACCCGGCAACCGCACCGCACCTGCGAACCCGAGCGCACCTATCGCACCCAGCGCACCTGTGATCGCTCCCGCCTTCGAGGTGAACTTCCGCCGCGATCCCACGATCTATGACGGGCGCTTCGCGAATAACGGCTGGCTGCAGGAACTTCCCAAGCCGGTCACCAAGCTCACGTGGGACAACGCCGCGCTGATTGCGCCGGGCACGGCGGAACGCTTGCGCGTGACGAACGGCGACATCATCGAGGTCCAGCACGAGGGCCGGCGGCTGCGCGTTCCGGTGTGGATCAATCCCGGCCATGCGCAAGACGCGGTGACGATCACCGTTGGGTACGGCAGAACACGCGCCGGACGCATCGGCAACGGCATCGGATTCAACGCGTACGCGCTGCGTGGCAGCGCGGCTCCCGATTTCGGCGCCGCCGAAGTGCGCAAGACCGGCGATTTCTACCGGCTGGTCAACACGCAGGATCACTGGTCGGTCGAGGGCAGGAACATCCTCCGATCCAATTCACTCGATGCGTTCAAAAGCAATCCGAAGTTCGCGGCGGAGATGTCCGAATTGAAAAGCGGCAACATCATCTCGCTCTATCCCGCGCACGACTACAGCAACAGCCCGCAATGGGGCATGGCCATCGACATGAACACCTGCACGGGGTGCGGTGTGTGCGTTGTCGCGTGCGTCGCGGAGAACAACATCCCCGTCGTGGGCAAAGAGCAGGTAGGCCGCAATCGAGAGATGCATTGGCTGCGCGTCGATCGGTACTACACGGGTGATCTCGATAATCCGGACGCGTATTGGCAGCCGGTGCCCTGCCAACAGTGTGAGAACGCGCCATGTGAGGTCGTGTGTCCCGTCGCCGCGACGACACACAGCGACGAAGGCCTCAACGACATGGTCTACAACCGCTGCGTGGGCACGCGCTACTGCTCGAACAACTGCCCGTACAAAGTGCGGCGCTTCAATTTCCTGCTGTACCAGGACTGGAACACCGCCACGTACAAGCTGCAGCGCAATCCCGACGTGACCGTCCGCAGCCGTGGCGTGATGGAGAAGTGCACGTACTGCGTGCAGCGCATCAGCGTGGCACGGATACAGGCAAAACGCGAAGACCGCGAAATTCGCGACGGCGAGGTGCTGACGGCCTGTCAGTCGGCCTGCCCGACCGACGCGATCGTGTTCGGCAACATCAAGGATCGCGACAGCCGCGTGTCGCAGCTGAAGGCGTCGCCGCGCAATTACTCGATGGTCGAGGAGCTCAACACGCGGCCGAGAACGACGTACCTTGCCGCGGTCCGCAATCCCAATCCCTCCCTGCCCTGGGCCGGCGCCGCGGGGGGCCACAAGTCCGAAGCCGAGACAGAAGGCAGCGAGCAGCGCTAATGGCAACCCATGTTCGTTCGCAGACCGGGTCCACCGCCGTGCTCGAGCCGCCGGTGATTGCACCCGGCCACGACTTCGAGAGCGTCACCGAAGCGGTTGCGCAGATTCCGCTGTCGAAGCGGACGCCACTTGGCTGGCTGCTGGGGTTCGGCATCGGCGCAATGTTGCTCCTGGGTTTGAACGTCGCAGTGGCTTACCTGTTCATGAAAGGCGTCGGCATCTGGGGAACGAACATTCCCGTGGGCTGGGCATTTCCCATCGTCAACTTCGTGTGGTGGATCGGTATCGGTCACGCGGGCACGCTCATCTCGGCGATTCTGCTTCTCTTCAAGCAGCAGTGGCGCATGTCCATCAGCCGCTGCGCGGAGGCAATGACAATCTTCGCCGTCATGTGCGCCGCAATCTATCCGGTCATTCATACGGGCCGCCCATGGCTCGCGGCGTACTGGTTGTTTCCTTATCCGAACACGATGAACATCTGGCCGCAGTTCAGAAGCCCGCTGATCTGGGACGTGTTCGCGGTGTCCACCTATTTCACCGTCTCGCTGCTCTTTTGGTATGTCGGCCTCATTCCGGATCTGGCGACGATGAGAGATCGCGCGGTGTCCAAGGTCAAGCGCGTCGTCTTCGGCGTCGTCTCGCTTGGCTGGCGCGGCGCCGCCCGTCATTGGCATCGGTACGAAGTCGCGACGCTGATTCTGGCCGGTTTGTCCACTCCGCTGGTGCTCTCGGTGCACACGGTCGTGAGCTTCGACTTCGCCGTGTCAATTGTGCCTGGCTGGCATACGACGATCTTTCCGCCGTATTTCGTCGCGGGCGCGATCTACTCCGGCTTCGCCATGGTGTTGACGCTGGCCATCCCTATTCGCGCGGGCTACGGACTGGAAGATCTCATCACCATGCGTCACATCGACAACATGGCCAAGGTCATGTTGGCGACCGGGCTCATCGTCGGTTACGGCTACACGATGGAAGCCTTCTTCGCGTGGTACAGCGGTGCACCATACGAGAAATTCATGATGTGGAACCGGATGTTCGGACCGTACGGGTGGTCGTACTGGATGCTCGTGAGTATCAACATCGGCCTGCTGCAGCTGCTCTGGTTCAAGAAAGTGCGGACAAACACGAAGCTGTTGTTCGTGCTCTCGCTCGTATTCAATCTCGGCATGTGGCTCGAGCGGTTCGTCATCGTCGTGACCTCGTTGGCCCGCGACTATGTGCCCTCCTCCTGGGGCATGTATTACCCCACGTTCTGGGACTTCCTGACGTACTTCGGCACGATCGGGCTGTTCTTGTTCTTCTTCTTCCTCTTCATCCGGTTCGTGCCGATGATCTCGATGTTCGAAGTGCGAACCCTGCTTCCGCAGGCGCGCACGGCACGCGGTGCGGCGCCTGGAGAGGCGCACGGAGGGCAGTCTTGACGACACCTGCGGCGGCCTCGGCGGGCAGTGTGTTTGGCGTCATGGCGGAATTCGAGTCGGCGCAGGCCTGCCTCGACGCGGCGCGCCAGACGGTCACCGCGGGATTCACCCAGGTCGAAGCCTATACACCAGTCCCCATCGAAGAGCTCAACGGCGTGCTCCATGTCAAGCGCACGCGCCTTTCGTTCGCAACGCTTATCGGCGGATTAACCGGCATGGCCACTGGCTTTGCACTGCAGTACTGGATATCGGTCATCAACTTTCCGTTGAATGTCGGCGGTCGTCCATTTGCAAGCTGGCCCTCGTTCGTGGTGCCGTCGTACGAGCTCACGATTCTGTTCGCTTCAATCACGGCGACGCTGTTCATGATCATCGCGAACGGTCTGCCGATGCCGTACCACCCCGTGTTCAACGTCGAGCGATTCTCGCTGGCAAGCTCCGACAAGTTTTTTCTCGTGATCGAAGCGGCCGATCCGAAGTTCCACGAGGCGTCTCGATTCCTGGGTGGTCTCGGAGCGAAAGGTGTCTATGACGTTCCCGCGTAGGGTAGGGGCGAGGCATCCGCCTTCGCGACCGAAGGTCGCCTCGGCGAGACCTCGCTGGAGCGCGCTCCGGCGCGCGAAAGCGGATGCCTCGCCCTTACATCTGGCGGCGTTAGTGGTAATGACCGTGATGATCGGGACGGCCTGCCGCCAGGACATGCACGACGCGCCTCGCATCGACCCGTACGAGGCGAATGCGTTCTTCCCCGACCAACGCGGCTCCCGCACCCCGCCCCCAGGCACGGTTGCGCGCGGCTGGCTGCGCGATGACGAGGCGCTCTACACGGGCAAGGTCGAGGGACAACTGGTCGACTCGTTTCCTTTCGCCATCACACCGGACGATCTGAAACGCGGGCAGCAGCGATTCAACATCTATTGCTCACCGTGCCACGGCCGGCTTGGCGACGGCAACGGCATGGTCGTGCAACGCGGGTTGCGGCAGGCGGCCTCGTATCACAACGATCGGCTGCGACAGGAAAAGATTGGATATTTCTTCGACGTGATGACCAATGGCTTTGGCGCGATGCAGGGATATGCGGAGCAAGTGCCTGTGCGCGATCGGTGGCTGATCGCCGCATACGTGCGCGCGCTTCAGTTCAGTCAAAACGCCAAAGTGGAAGAAATCCCTCCGGACAAGCGCGCCGAGTTGGAGCGGTGATGGCCACGACAGACATGTTTCAACCGCCGGAGACGGTCTCGGGACTGCGGCGTCTCGGAATGGCCAGCGCGCTCGTCGGCGTCGTGTTGACGATTCTCGGGTTCGTGATGTCGGGGGGCGATCGCTTCTTCGAGGCATACCTGGTGGCTTATGTCTTCTGGGCCGGAGTGGCGCTCGGCAGCCTCGCGATTCTCATGGTGATCCACCTCACCGGCGGCGCGTGGGGACTGGTGATTCGCCGTCCGCTCGAAGCGGCGACGCGCACGATTCCGCTGATGGCGCTGCTCTTCATTCCCATTCTGCTCGGCATGGGCCATCTCTATGAGTGGACGAACGCGGACGTCGTCGCCAACGATCCGATCATTCGCGAGAAGGTTGCCTATCTCAACGCGCCGTTTTTCATCGTCCGCCAGGTCATTTACTGGACGATCTGGTCGGCACTGGCGCTGCTTTTGAATCGTTGGTCAGCCGAGCAGGATCGCACCGGAGATCCGGCGCTCATTGCGAAGTTCTCCAAGCTCTCCGGAGGCGGACTCGTCGTCCATGGCCTGATCCTGACCTTTGCGATGGTCGACTGGGTGATGTCCATCAACCCGCACTGGTTCTCCACGATCTGGGGGATGTTGTTTCTCGTCGGCCAGGCGCTTTCCGCGCTCGCGTTCGCGATTGTCGTGCTGATCATGCTGTCGCAGTATCCGCCGCTCAATCGGATTGTCACGGCGCACCATCTGCACGACCTCGGTAAGCTGCTGTTCGCATTTCTGATGTTGTGGGCGTATCTCTCGTTCTCGCAGTTCCTCATCATCTGGTCGGCGAACACCGTTGAGGAGATCCCGCACTATTTCATTCGTCTGCGCGGCGGCTACCAGTGGCTTGGTGCCGGGCTCATTCTGCTGCACTTTGCGGTGCCGTACGCGCTGCTGCTGTCGCGGGATTTGAAACGCGACGTCAACCGGCTCCGACTGGTCGCGGGTTGGCTCGTATTCATTCGGCTGCTCGACTATTTCTGGTACGTGTCGCCCGAATTTCACACCGAGCGATTCACGCTGAGCCTGCTCGATGTGGCGCTGCCGATCGCGATCGGCGGAGTGTTTCTGGCGCTTTACGCGGCACAACTTGGCGCGCGGCCGCTTCTGCCTCTCAACGATCCGGGGCTCGAGAAAGCCCTGCATCATCACGTGCATTAGCCATGGCGATCCACGAAGCAGATCTCGAATACGGACCGACTCCGGACACGGCGGATCACGAGCACACCGACATCGAGCCGTCGATTGCGTGGAAGTTCGCGCTCTGGCTGGCGATTGCGATGGGGATCTCTGCGGCGATTGTGTACGGCACGTTCTGGTGGTTTGAAGGACGCGCGCGGACGGCGGACCAAGCCGCGCAGGTGTTTCCCCTCGCAGCCGGCCAGGTGAAGGAGCCGCCGCCGCCGCATCTGCAGACGCAGCCTTTCAAGGACATTTACATGCTTCGGCAGAAGGAACAGGAACGATTGAGCACGTACGGGTGGGTCGACAAGAACACCGGCGTCGCGCACATTCCAATCGACGACGCGATGCGGCTGCTGCTCGAGCGAGGGGCGCTGGCGAGTCGGCCGGACCAGCCCGCCGAGCTCAATCAGGTTGTGACCGACAGTTCGGCGGGCCGCGTGGCCGTGCCGCGTTAGCCAGATATCAGGTATCAGGTATCAGGTATCACGGGTCACGGGTCGGGCCCGCGAAGAACGAAGAACACCATGAAACACGCGATCGGAATCTTCACCGTGCTCTTGACGCTCGCGGCCTCCGCGGCGGCGCAGGACGGCCCTCCGGGGCTGCGTCCGGAGGCGGCGACGCCGTCGAGCCAGATGCCGGGCATCCTGAAGAACGTGACGTTCGATCAGCGGCTCAACGAGCGGCTGCCGCTCGACACCTTTCTCAGAGACGAGGCGGGTCGCGCGGTCAGGCTTGGCGACTACTTCGGCGAGAGACCCGTGGTGCTGGCGTTTGCCTATTACGAATGTCCAATGCTGTGCACGCAGGTGCTGAACGGCCTGACCAACGCGTTAACCGTGCTCACCGAAACCGTGGGCCGGGAGTTCGACGTGGTGGTCGTGAGTTTCGATCCACGTGATACGCCGGTGCTCGCAGCAGGGAAAAAGAAGGCGCATGTCGATCGGTACAAGCGCGCGGGAAGCGAACCCGGATGGCACTTTCTCACGGGTGATGAGGCGTCCGTCAAGAGAGTGACAGATGCCGCCGGCTTTCATTACGTCTGGGACGATCGCACCCAGCAGTTTGCGCATCCCAGCGGCATCGTGGTTACGACACCTGACGGCCGTCTGTCCCGCTATTTCTTCGGCATCGACTTCGCGCCGCGCGATGTGAAGTTCGCGCTCATCGAATCGTCGGCCGGGCGGATCGGCAACGCGGTCGATAAGCTGCTGCTGTACTGCTACCACTACGATCCTTCGACGGGATCGTACGGGTTCATTGCGATGCGAGCGGTGCGGATCGGCGGCGCGGTCACGCTCGTGGCGCTCGTCGGGTTCGTACTGGTGGCGCTCGGCCGCGAGCAGCGCGAAGAACGGCCGGTTCAGTGACATGGGCAATGGATTCAGTCTCTTTCCGGCTCAGGCATCGACCTTCGCACCTGACGTCGACGCGCTGTACTTCTTCGTGCTCGCCGTTTCGGCGTTCTTTGCCCTGGCCATCGCCGTTGCCGTCATCGTGCTCGGCGTCAAATATCGTCGCCGACACGTCGGAGAAGTGGGTGCGCGCGTCGAAGGCAATCTGGTGCTCGAGCTGCTGTGGAGCATCATCCCGACGATGATCACGATGGTGATGTTCGGCTGGGGCGCATCGGTGTACTACCACCTTCGCCGCGCCCCAGACGAAGCGCTGCAGGTGTACGCGGTTGGGAAGCAGTGGATGTGGAAATTCCAGCACCTCGAAGGCCAGCGTGAGATCAACGAGCTTCACGTGCCGCTCGGGCGTGCGGTCAAGGTAACCATCGCGTCCGAGGATGTCCTGCACAGCCTGTACTTCCCGAGTTTCCGGCAGAAGATGGACGCCATTCCGGGCCGCTATACAACGCTCTGGTTCGAGGCCAGCCAAGTCGGCACCTACCACATCTTCTGCGCCGAGTACTGCGGCACGAACCACTCACGGATGATTGGACAAGTCGTGGTGATGGAACCGGCCGCGTATCAGTCGTGGTTGTCGGGCGGAGGCGAGGGCTCGCTGGCCCAGCGCGGCGCGGCGCTCTTCCAGCAGCTGGCGTGCAACTCGTGCCATCTCGACTCGGGGCAGGGCCGCGGCCCGTCGCTCAAAGACATTTTCGGCAAGCCAGTCGAGTTCCAGGATGGTTCATCGACCATTGTCAACGAAGCCTACCTGCGCGAATCGATTCTGACCTCACAGGCGAAAATCGTCAAAGGATTTCAGCCGCTGATGCCGACGTTCCAGGGGCTGATCAGCGAAGAAGGGCTCGTGGCGCTCATCGAGCACGTGAAATCGCTCTCGCCGAACGCGTCCACCGCGCCACCGGCGGCCGCTCCCGCGCCGGCTGCGCCGCCTGCCCCTGCGACGCCGCCGCGACGTTAGGAAAGAAATGGAAGCCACACCGACACTGCCCGCGCTGCATTACCTGAACAACGGCTACGGCCTCAAATCGTGGCTGCTGACGAAGGATCACAAACGGATCGCGATCCTGTACCTCATCTCGATCTCGGTGTTTTTCTTCCTCGGCGGATTGATGGCGCTTCTCATTCGGCTCGAGCTCGCGACGCCTGAAGCTGATCTGCTCAGCTCCGATACCTACAACAAGGCGTTCACGTTGCACGGCGTGATCATGGTGTTCTTCTTCCTTATCCCTTCAATTCCGGCGACGCTTGGCAACTTTTTCATCCCGATGATGGTGGGTGCGAAAGATCTCGCATTTCCTCGGATCAACCTCCTCAGCTGGTACATCTACCTCGTTGGTGGCATCTTCACGTTTTATGCACTGGCCGCAGGCGGCGTCGACACGGGATGGACCTTCTACACGCCGTACAGCGCCGCGGTATCAAACACGCACGTCATCGCCACGGCACTCGGTGTCTTCATCGCGGGTTTCTCGTCCATCCTCACAGGGCTGAACTTTGTCGTGACGATTCATCGCATGCGTGCGCCCGGCATGACGTGGTTCCGTCTGCCGCTGTTCGTCTGGGCCCATTACGCAACGAGCCTCATTCAGATCCTCGGCACGCCGGTGATTGCCATCACGATGCTGATGGTATTCGTCGAGCGCGCATTCGGCTTTGGCATATTCGATCCGGCGCGCGGCGGCGACCCAGTGCTGTTCCAACACCTGTTCTGGTTCTACTCGCATCCGGCGGTCTACATCATGATTCTCCCGGCCCTGGGCGTGATGAGCGAGCTCATCGCCGCCTTCTCGCGCAAGAAGGTGTTCGGCTACAGCTTCGTCGCGTTTTCGAGCCTTGCCATCGCGGTCTTCAGCTTCATCGTCTGGGCGCACCATATGTTTGTCGCGGGCATCTCGGTGTACTCGGCGATGGTGTTCTCATTTTTGAGTTTCTCGGTTGCGATTCCGTCGGCCGTAAAGGTCTTCAACTGGACGGCGACGCTGTACAAGGCGTCGATTTCGTTTGAAACACCTATGCTGTACGCCTACGGATTCATGGGTCTCTTCACATTCGGCGGTCTGACGGGGCTCATCCTGGCTACGCTCGGCACCGACGTTCACCTGCACGACACCTACTTCGTCGTCGCGCACTTCCACTACATCATGGTCGGCGGCGCGATCATGGGGTACCTCGGTGGGCTGCACTACTGGTGGCCGAAGATGGTGGGACGCATGTACAACGAATTCCTGTCGCGCATCGCGGCCATTCTCGTGTTCGTCGGCTTCAACCTAACGTTCTTTCCCCAGTTCGTCCTCGGTTATCTGGGGATGCCGCGGCGCTATCACATGTATCCGCCGGAATTCCAGGTGCTCAACGTGCTGTCTTCTGCGGGCGCGAGCGTCCTGGGCCTTGGGTACGTGCTCCCGCTGTTGTATCTGCTCTACTCGCTGAAGAAGGGTGCGGTGGCTGGTCCGAATCCATGGGGCGCTGCGGGACTCGAGTGGCGGACGTCATCACCCCCGCCAACCGAGAATTTCCCGATCACGCCGCGTGTCACGACGGAGGCGTACGAGTTCGAGCCGCAGATGGCGCCGGAGTTCAAGCTTGTCTGACACGGTTGTTCATGCTGACGTCCACGGGCGTACCCACGCGCACGTTCACGACGCGCACCATCCTGAGCTACGGCATCACTTCGAGACGATGGAGCAGCAGAAGGAGGCCAGCACGCTTGGCATGTGGACCTTCCTGCTCACCGAGATTCTGTTCTTCGGCGGGCTCTTCATGGCCTACATGCTCTATCGGATCTGGTACCACGACGCGTTTGCGGCCGCGAGCCGGACACTGGATCTCCGCTGGGGCGGCCTCAACACGGTGGTCCTGATTGCCAGCTCGCTGACGATGGCGCTCGGCGTTCGCTCGGCGCAGCTCAACAGACGTAAACCTCTTCTGCTATGGCTGCTGGCGACGGTCGTTCTCGGGAGCGTGTTCCTGGGCGTGAAGGTGATCGAGTACTCGGATAAGTTCGAGCATCATCACGTGCCTGGACCGAACTTCGTGTGGGAATCGCACGAAGCCGCGCCCGCCGGCGAGCATCAGCTCGGGGGCGGCGGACCGGTGACCGAGCCGGGCCGCGCTGCCTCCGAGAGCGCAGGTCACGCCCCTGCGGCGTCCAATCCCCAGTTCCAGCAGTGGACACAGATTTATTTCAGCTTGTACTTCACGATGACCGGGCTGCACGCCCTGCACATGATTGTTGGCATTGTCCTCATGAGCGTGATCGCCTGGATGGCGTGGATGGGCCGTTTCGACGACCACTACTACACGCCGGTCGAAATGAGCGGGCTCTACTGGCACTTCGTCGACATCGTGTGGATTTATCTCTTCCCGCTGCTGTACCTCATCGATCGATCCTGACGCTGTCATGTCGCATATTGCTTCGGTCAAATCCTACGTCACGATTTTCCTGATTCTGATGGTGATGACGACGATCACCGTCGCCGTCGCATTCGTTCACCTTGGCTTCTTCAACAAGGTTGTCGCGGTTGGCATCGCAACGTTCAAAGCGACCCTGGTGATCCTGTACTTCATGCACGTGAAGTACAGCAGCCGGCTCACCAAGCTGGTTGTCGTGTCGGGGTTTTTCTTTCTGCTGATCCTGCTCGGACTCACGATGGCCGACTACGGCTCACGCGCATGGATCCCGGTGCCGCCCACGCTGGAGTGAACCAGGCCACGGAAACACGGAAACACGGAATAGAAAGCCATGGAAGCACGAAAGCACGGAAGCACGGCGCGGCAAGCGTCGCAACCAAAAGCATCACCACGAAACCACGAAAGCCACGAAAGCAGGAAACGGACAATAAGGCTTCGTGTTTTCGTGGCAACGCTCTTGACGCCAGCCTTGAACGAGCGGAATCTTCTACTCAAGAAAACATATGAGCATGAAGCACTCTCCCGAGGGCACCGGCCCGCCACCCCGCCGCGGCCCCTCGGTCGACCTCGACCCGACCGGGATCGTCACGGGCAAGAGCCCCGACAGGCAACGCCGCCAGTTCCTGAACTATTCGTTCTACCGGCTCGACCCGGTGTTCCGGCGGCTCCCCACCGACGAGAAGCGAGTGGCGGCGGCCGGGTTCATTGAACTGGTGCGGAAGTGGGAGTCTGTGGACGACCTGATCCTCCGCACGTACTCACTCGTCGGCCTGCGCGCGGAAGTCGACTTCATGCTCTGGCGGATCGCGTTCGACCCGTTGTGCTTCCAGTCGATGGAAGCGGCGATCAGAGGGTCACAACTGGGCGCGTACCTGTCGCAGGCATATAGCTTCCTTTCACTGCAGCGCCGATCGCCGTACGTCAACCGGAGTACGGGCGCCGGCGAGGGTATCGAGCTAATGCCGGGCGAGGGGAAGTACCTGTTCGTGTATCCCTTCACGAAGACGCGGGCGTGGTACCGCCTTTCGCCGCATGCGCGGCAGGGGATGATGGACGAGCATATCGCCGCCTCCGCGCCGTTCAAGGGCGTCCGCCTGAACACGAGCTACAGCTACGGCATCGACGATCAGGACTTCGTGGTCGCGTTCGACTCGGACTACCCGCAAGAGTTCGTCGATCTCGTGGGGCGGCTGCGTTATACGGAGGCGAGCCTCTACACGCAGCGGGACACGCCGATGTTCCCGTGCGCGAAGGCGCCCATTGACGCGATCCTCGCGCAACTGGCGAACATGGATTAGAGACGCCCGCCTTCGCGCGCCCGGAAACTTGACTCATGGCGTCAAGTTTGGGCTCTCGAGAGTTCTTGCGCAGTGCGCGAGGAGGAAGCTCGATGTTCAGTCACCCCGATCCTGAAGTCCTCGTCGTCGGTGCCGGTCCGGTCGGTCTCGTCGCGGCCCTGTTCCTGCAACAGCACGGGGTCCGTGTGGAGATCGTCGACATGCACCAGCGGACGACCCAGCACAGCTACGCCCTCGCGATCCATCCGCGCACGCTCCGGATTCTCGACGAGGCAGGCCTCTCCAAAGAGCTGATCGACGCGGGGCGGAAGCTGACGAAGGTCGCCTATTACGAAGGACGGGAGAGGCGCGCCGAGATTGACTATTCGGCTCTCGCCTCCAAGCATCCCTATCTACTCGTCATCCGACAAAGCCTGCTGGAGAGGGCCGCTGAGGAGGCGCTGCGACGGAAGAAGCTCAAGGTCCTCTGGGGACACCGGCTCCAGGCCCTCACCGTGGACGGCGGGACCCTCCGGGCAGAGGTCGCGAAGCTCGACCAGGTCGCGACCGGCTACCCCGTCGCGCGAAGCGAGTGGCTCGTCGTGCGAAGCCAGACGATCCGGCCGGCCTATGTGATCGGCGCCGACGGGTACGACTCGGCCGTGCGCCGGATGTCCGGCATCGAGATGGAGGAACATGGCGCGGCCCAGATCTTCTCCGTCTACGAGATCGAGGCCACGGGGGAGCTTCCCGCGGAAGTGCGCGTGATTGTCGATCCAGACCTGACGAGCGTCTACTGGCCCCTCGAGGAGGGGCGGTGTCGGTGGGGATTCCAGATCCGGGACGCCTCGGAACACACAGCATCGATGGAGCGGCTCGAACAGCTGATCGCCACGAGGGCTCCCTGGTACACGGCGCGACCGACCCAGATTTACTGGTCGACGCTCGGCTTGTTCGAGCGCCGCCTGACACGGAGCTTCGGCAAGGGAGGCCTCTGGCTCGCCGGGGACGCCGCGCACCAGGCGGCTCCGGTCGGCGTGCACAGCATGAACTCGGGGCTCGCCGAAGCAGGCGAGCTGGCAACGCGCATATCAAGGATCCAGCGCGCCGGGGGAGCGCCATCGCTTCTGCAGGAGTTCGCGAGCGAGACGCACGAGGCGTGGCAATGGCTCCTCGGCGCCGGCCGCGAGGTGCGCGCGCTTCCGGGGGCAGACCCGTGGGTCCGGCAGAGCGGGGCGAGGATCGGGGCGAGGATCCTCGCCTGCATTCCTGCCTCGGGAGACGACCTCGAGCCGCTGCTCCGGCAGATCGGCCTCACGGCCGCGCCGTGAGCGCGCGAGCCGGTCCGGCGCTTCGATTTTTCGATCGAACCCGAATCGACGGAGGATGGTGCGAATTGGCGACGGACACTCAACAGCGCTTCGTCGAGCGCGCGCTTCGGCGCAAGAAGCTGTTTCTCGCGCTCTCGATCGTCGGGCTGGTGATCGCGGTCGTCCTGGCTGGCTACTACGGCTTTCGCCGGCTCAACGATCCGACCTTTCCCATCGGATCGCACGCGGTGATCGTTGTCCTGATCCTCCTCAACTCGCGCCAAAACCTCCGCCAATACCGGTTCGCATCGTTCATCGAAGAATTACAAAACAAAAAGGGTCCGACCCCTTGATGCGCCGCAACCTCTGGATCCGGGTGTTTCCAGCGGGGATTCGCGACCGAGACGCACGAGGCATGGCAATGGCTCCTCGGCGCCGGCCAGGCGGTGCGCGCGCTTCCCGGGGCAGACCCGTGGGTCCGGCAGACCGGCGCGGCGATCCTCGCCTGCATTCCTGCCTCGGGAGACGACCTCGAACCGCTGCTCAAGCAGATCGGCCTCACGGCCGCGCCGTGACGGCGTGACACCGTCTTGACTCGCGCAATGCGCGATGGTACAAACGCGCTGCTCTTCAAACTCGAGGCGGGGAACGCGTTGGCCCAGACGGAAGCAGAACTGCTCGACAACCCTGTCGCGGGCCAGCCGACGCTCATTCTCCGCTCGCCCGATTTCCACTCAATCACCGAGGCCGTCGCGGAGCCGGTCGAGCGGCGGACACCGATCGGCTGGTGGGTCTTCTTCATCCCGTCCTTCGCGCTCCTCGCGCTTCTGGGGGTGGCGGTCTCGTGGCTGTTCTGGGAGGGGATCGGCATCTGGGGACTCAACGTCCCCGTCGGCTGGGCATGGGACATCACGAACTTCGTGTTCTGGGTCGGGATAGGCCACGCCGGGACGCTCATCTCGGCAATCCTCTTCCTCTTCCGCCAGAAATGGCGCACCTCGATCAACCGCTCGGCGGAGGCGATGACCATCTTCGCGGTCATGTGCGCCCTGACGTTCCCGGGGATCCACGTGGGACGCGTCTGGGTCGCTTACTGGATGTTCCCGATCCCGAACCAGATGAGCATGTGGCCCAACTTCAGGAGCCCTCTTCTCTGGGACGTCTTTGCGGTCAGCGTGTACGGAACCGTCTCGGTCCTGTTCTGGTACGTCGGCTTGATCCCGGACCTGGCGACAATGCGCGATCGGGCGAAGACTCGCCCCCGGAAGCTCGCCTACGGCTTCTTCGCCCTCGGATGGCGGGGCTCCGTGCGGCAATGGCACCATTACGAAAGCGCCTACCTCGTTCTCGCGGCGCTCGCGACGCCGCTGGTCCTTTCGGTTCACTCGGTCGTCTCGATGGACTTCGCGGTCTCCGTCCTTCCCGGCTGGCATACAACGGTCTTCCCACCATACTTCGTTGCGGGCGCGATCTTCTCCGGGTTCGCGATGGTGGTGACGCTCATGGTGATCAGCCGCACGGCGTTTCACCTCGAGCACATCATCACCCTCAGGCACTTCGACTACATGGCGAAGATCATGCTCGTGACCGGGTCGATGGTCGGCTACGCCTATGCCACAGAGTTCTTCACCGCTTGGTACAGCGGGAACCCATACGAGATGTTCACGTTCCTGAACCGCGCCATGGGACCGTACGCCTGGGCCTACTGGATCATGGTCAGCTGCAACGTGATCAGCCCCCAGATCTTCTGGTTCAAGAAGCCGCGCACGAGCATCCCGATCCTGTTCGTCATGTCGATCGTCATCAACATCGGCATGTGGTTCGAGCGGTTCGTGATCATCGTGACGTCGCTGCACCGTGACTTCCTCCCCTCGGCCTGGGGCTACTTCAGGCCCACGGTCTGGGACGTGTCGTGCCTGCTCGGGAGCTTCGGCCTCTTCTTCACGATGTTCTGCCTGTTCGCGCGTTTTCTTCCGATCGTGGCAACCGCCGAGGTCAAGACCGTCCTGCCGCAGGCCGATCCGCATTACGAGTCCGGCCCCGAACGCGAGATCAAGGACCACCGGGCCGCGCGGCCGGCCCGTGGTGCGCCCGAGTCCGCTCCCGAGGGAGCCTCCTGATGCCCTTCGACTCGCTTCGCGCGCTCAGGGCTATGCCGCTGGTCAACCAGCTCCCGAAGGGCCCCTACTACGGAATCCTGGCCGAATTCGCGACGCCGGCGGACCTCTATCACGCGTGCGAGCGGGTGCGAGACGCGGGCTTCACGCGGTGGGACGCGCACACGCCGTTCCCCGTCCACGGCCTCGAGGGAGCAATGGGGCTCCGGCGCTCCCCGCTTCCTTGGATCATCCTCGTCATGGGACTGACGGGGGCCGCGTTCGGGTTCGGCCTGCAGTGGTGGGTCCACGCCAGCGCCTACCCCCTGGTGATCAGCGGCAAACCGTTCTTCAGCTGGCCCGCCTTCATTCCGATCACGTTCGAGCTGGGAGTCCTCTTCGCCGCGTTCGGCGCCGTCTTCGGCATGCTCGGCCTGAACCGGCTCCCGATGCACTACCACCCGCTGTTCCGATCCAAGGTCTTCGAGCGCGTGACCGACGATGCCTTCTTCATCTCGATCGAATCGTGGGATCCCCGGTTCGATTCGTCGGCCACCGGGAAGCTGCTGGAGTCCCTGGGCGCACGAAGCGTCGAGCTCCTGGAGTCCTGAATGACCGCCGAACGCGATCACGTTGCGCTCCGGCCCGAGCAGGCCACGATCCCGCCGGGGCACTCGTGGAACCGCGTTCCTGTCATTGGCGTCGTCTGCGCCGTGGTGGGCGCGGTGGCCTGCGCGATTCTGGGGCCGTCGAATCCAAAGCAGTTCTTCTTCTCGTGGCTCGTATCGTTTCTGTTCTTTTTGAGCCTGACCCTCGGCGCGCTTTTCTTCGTGCTGATCCAGTACGCGACGCAGGGAGGGTGGGGAATCGTGCTACGACGGATCGGGGAGACGACCTTCGCCATGCTCCCCGTGATGGCGGCCCTTTTCGTCCCGGTGCTCCTCGGGCTGCAGGATCTCTACTCGTGGACCGTTCCTGGCGCAGCCGAGCACGATGCGCTGCTTCGCTGGAAGGCGCCATTCCTCAACGTGCCGTTCTTCCTGATCCGGGCGGCGCTCTACTTCGGAATCTGGTCCTTCATCGCCCTCCTGTATTACCGCGGCTCGCGCGGTCAGGACGCGACGGGGGATCCCGCGGTATCCGCCCGCCTGCGCCGCCTCGCCGGGCCCGGCATCATCGTCCTGGCGCTGACCCAGACCTTCGCCTCGATCGACTGGATCATGTCGCTCACGCCGCACTGGTACTCGACCATTTTCGGCGTCTATTTCTTCGCGGGTTCCTTCGTCGCGTTCATCGCGCTGCTTTCGGTCGTTGCCGTGGCGATGCGTCAGGCTGGGCTGCTCGACACGGTCATCAGCCCCGAACACCTGCACGATCTCGGGAAGCTCCTCTTCGCGTTCACGGCGTTCTGGGCCTACATCGCCTTCTCCCAGTTCTTCCTCATTTGGTACGCGAACCTCCCGGAGGAGACGATTTGGTACAAGGCGCGGATGCAGGGGTCGTGGCTGACCGTCTCGCTCTTCGTCATCATGGCGGGACACTTCGGGGTTCCCTTTTTTTACCTGATGGGTTACGCCGTCAAGCGGAGGGGATCGACTCTGGCCTTGGGTGGAGCGTGGCTTCTCGCCATGCACTTCGCGGACCTCTACTGGCAAGTCATGCCGACGCTTCATCCCGAAGGGGTCCGACCATCGGCGCTCGACGTGGCGGCGTTCCTCGTCGTCGGCGGGTGCTTCGTCGCGGCGGCGAGCTGGCTGATGCGACGCCAGGCGCTCGTACCGCTACGCGACCCGAGGCTCGCCGAATCGCTCGCGTTCGAGAACGTCTGAGGTCGCGCGAGAGTTTCGCGTCGAGGTTGCCCACATGGTAGGTTTGGTGTAGAGTCCGCTCGAACCGGAATTTCTGCGCCGACTGCTCGTTTTGATGACGAGCGGGAGGTGGTGTGGGCGGCGACGACAGATGCAGGATAGACGATAATGAAGGAGACAAGTATGCGCGGGATCGGGAACAGGTTGTGGCCGGCGGCTTGGCTGTTAGCGGCGGCGCTGTGGCCGGGAGTGGCTCTCGCCGCATCGACCATCACCGGAACCGTCACCTTCGACGGGAAAGTTCCCAATCTGAGGCCGCTCGCCATGGACGCCGAACCCGTGTGCGCCAAGAAGCACGGGGGGAAACCCGTGCCGAACGAGATGCTGGTCCTCGGTAGCGGCAACACCATGGGGAACATCATGGTCTGGGTCTCAAAGGGGCTCCCGGCGGGGAAGACCTGGCCCGCTCCCAAGACTCCGGTGACGCTCGATCAGAATGGCTGCGTGTACGCGCCGCACGTGATGGGGATCATGGTCGGACAGGCTTACAGGATTCTCAACTCCGACGGCATCCTCCACAACATCCACACGCTTCCCAAGATCAATTCGTCATTCAACCGGGCGATGCCGGCGACGGTCAAGGAGGCGAGCACCGCGTTCCCCAAGCCGGAGCCGATCTTCCACATCAAGTGCGACGTCCACCCATGGATGAGCGCCTACATCGGCGTCTACACCCATCCCTTTTTCTCGGTGACGAGCACGGACGGCAAGTACACAATCTCTGGCCTCGACCCGGGGACCTACGAGATCACCGCGTGGCACGAAAAGCTGGGGACGCAGACGGCGTCGATCACAGTTGGCGCCAGCGATACGAAAACGCAGAACTTCAAGTTCGCCACTCCCGCCACGAAGTAGCGATCCGGAGAACGGCCGCATGACTCAACCAGCAGCTGTCGCCCCCCCCAAGTCGCACGCCGCGCACGAAGCCCATCACGAGGAGCTCGGCTTCTGGCGCAAGTACGTCTTTTCCACCGACCACAAGGTCATCGGCATTCAGTACGCCGTCACCGGTCTCTTGTTCCTCCTCTTCGGCTTTTCGCTGATCATGCTCCTCCGCTGGCAGCTCGCGTACCCGGAGGCCGCGCTGCCGCTCTTCGGCACGCTCCTCGGCGAGGCGCGCATGCCGGGCGGGGTCATGCTCCCTGAGTTCTACAACGAGCTCGGGGCGATGCACGGCACCATCATGGTCTTCCTCGGGGTGGTGCCCCTCGCCGTCGGAGGATTTGGGAACTTCGTGCTCCCGCTCCAGATTGGAGCCCCGGATATGGCGTTTCCGAGGATCAACATGGTGAGCTACCAGGCCTTCTTCCTCGGCGGCGTGACGATGCTGACCAGTTTTTTCGTCCCCGGGGGAGCCGCGCAGTCCGGGTGGACCTCCTATACACCTCTCGCCGACATTGCGACCACGGGCCAGACAATGTGGCTCATCGGGATGGTCTTCTTGATCACGTCGTCGCTGCTCGGAGCGATCAACTTCATCACGACCACTATCCAGCTCCGCGCCAAGGGGCTCGCCTTCATGCGATTCCCCTTCTTCGTGTGGGCCCAGTTCGTCACGGCCTTCCTCTTGCTCCTGGCCTTCCCGCCGCTCGAAGCCGCGGCGACCATGCAGCTGATGGATCGCCTGGCCGGCACGAGCTTCTTCCTCCCGAGCGGCCTCGTCGTGAGTGGCCAGGTCCTCCAAGTGGCCGGCGGAGGCAACCCGCTCCTCTGGCAGCACCTGTTCTGGTTCCTGGCGCACCCGGAAGTCTACGTCCTGATCCTTCCCGGGATGGGAATCGTGGCCGAGATCATCGCGAACAACACGCGGAAGCCCCTGTGGGGCT
>WNFU01001940.1_pt1 | contig 44505 bp, 35 predicted proteins | sample 5400121 | NCBI WGS metagenome assembly WNFU01 (sample SAMN13153360, study PRJNA577476) | soil metagenome | isolation source: 100 cm soil or saprolite under grassland replicate 1 | place: USA:California | collected 2016-06-15 | reverse complement strand
TTCTTGTTTTCCAGCATGTGGCACTTTCCGTCGAAAACGGCGCCATGTTCGATGATCAAGGCGGGAGTGTAGATGTCGCCGTAAACACGTCCGGTCGAATGGATCTTCACGCTGTTTTTCGCCGTTATTGTGCCTTCGACGATTCCACTGACTTCAAGCACCCCGACCTGAACCGTGGCCTTGACGCGGCCCTTCTCCATAATAAGCAGGCTGCCCGAATCGGAAACGATGGTCCCGGAGATGTTCGAGTCCACACGCATAATCTCTGAAAATCTGACCTCGCCCGTGATTTCAGTGCCTTCACCCAAGAAGCTGCGTAAATCTGTAGGCTCTTCAGCGGCGTTGACGTAAGGCGATTTGTTGCTGCCGAACTTCATAGTAAGCCTCCACGTTAAGGATTGATTTGGGAGCCGACGAAATTATTTGATAAATTGTGATTTGGCGTTGAAGCAAGAATCCCGCCGCTTTAGCGGAGGAAGTGTCAGGGGTCTGACTTCCGCATGATGATTGAGTAGATTCTGTCTAACTCGCTGGCCGAACCGAAATCGATCTCGATCCTGCCTCCGTTCTGACCCTGATGAATGCGTACCTGAGATCCTAGGAATCTTTTCAACTTCAACTCGGCGGCGCGGATGTTAGCATCATTGCTTGATGGTGTCGACCTTTCCCCGGACGATTGGGGAGAAGTGGCGCGCTTCACCGCCTGTTCAGTTTGTCGAACCGACAGTTTCTTCTCGGCTACCTCGTTGGCTAGTCTTCTTATTTGATCTTTGGTGTCCAACCCCAACAGAGCTCGAGCATGCCCCATCGAGATCAGGTCGTCTTCCAACATTCTCTGAACGTCTTCGGGCAGCTTCAGGAGTCTCAGATAATTGGCGATTGAAGATCTATCTTTCCCGACCTGTTGCGCCACCTCGTCCTGGGTCAGACCCAGATTGTGTATGAGCCGTTGATAGGCCGAGGCCTCTTCGATCGGGTTGAGTTCTTCCCTTTGGATATTTTCGATCAGCGCCAGTTCGAGCAACTTCGAGTCGGGGATGTTGCGTACAACGGCGTGTACTTTATGCAAGCCAGCGCGCTCGGCAGCGCGCCAACGGCGCTCTCCGGCCACGATTTGATACCGTCCGTTCACGCCTCGCCGCAGCAGTAGCGGCTGCACCAACCCGTTGGTCCTGATCGATTGAGCGAGTTCATTGAGCTTATCTTCGTTGAAGCGCAGCCGCGGCTGATCCGGATTCGGATCGATCATATCGATATCCACTTCCTGCAGCTCTTCCCCATGCGCCACGACCGAAACCGAATCAGAGAGCAGGGCGCTCAAGCCTCTCCCTAACGCTCTTCTTGTCATGTTCCAATACCTCTTTGGCTAAGTTTAGGTAGCTTTCAGCGCCCCGAGATTTTATGTCATAAAGAATGATCGGCTTGCCGTGGCTCGGCGCCTCGGCCAGCCGAATGTTGCGGGGGATTATCGTATGAAAGACCTGCGCCCCAAGAAAATCCCTCAAGTCTGAAACGACCTGGTTCGATAGATTTGTTCTTTCATCATACATTGTCAGCAGAAATCCCTCGATGCCTAGACTCTGATTGATGTTTCTGCGAATCCTCACCAGCGTGTCCCATAAGTCGGTCACTCCTTCCAGCGCAAAATATTCACATTGAATCGGGACGATTATCGAATCAGCGGCGGCCAGAGCATTCAACGTAAGTATGCCCAAACTCGGGGGACAGTCGATGATTATGTATTCGAACTTGTCGCGCTGAGTCTCGATGGTCCTCTTCAAATAGAACTCTCGCTGCTCAACATCTATCAACTCGACTTCGGCGCCGGCCAGATTGCGGTCCGAGGGGGCGAGTTTCATATGTTCCAGTTCCGTGTCCAACAGTATGTTGGCGACCGGCTCATCCATGACCATCGAATGGTAGATGCAACGGTTGAACGAGCCCTTTTTTATCCCGACCCCGCTGGTCGAGTTTGCCTGCGGGTCCATGTCTACAAGCAACGTCGAAATGTCGGCGGCCGCAAAACAGGCGGAGAGATTGATGGCCGTAGTCGTCTTCCCAACCCCACCTTTCTGATTGGAGATTGCAATGATTTTTCCCATATGTCTATCTCGAAGCGCGACGAAATGAAATTAGACAACGTCGGGCAAATTATCACATCCGAAATTCAAGTGAAAGCGATGGAGGATGTTCCACGTGGAACGGAAAGACGGAGAGTGGGAGAGCGGGGGAGGGGGGGAGTGGGAGAGCGGGAGAATCGGTTATTTTCTCTGTCTCTCGCTCTCTCCCTCTCTCGCTCCCTCGCTCCCTCGCTCCCCCGCTCTCCCGCTCCCCCGCTCTCCCGCTCCCAGCGTTCCACGTGGAACGGATGATGTTCATTACATATCTTTGATTAGAACCCGGAATCAGCAAGCTCTCTATCTTCTTATCATGTGCAAACGCGCGCGCCTTTTCTTCGAGGCCCTTCGCCCCGAAGATCAGAATTTGTGACGCCTCGGCGCCCAATCGTAGGATTTCGGGAATCATCTTCTCCATCTTCTCAATTGCGCGGACCGTCAGGCAGGATTCTTCGGGGACGCCTTCGATGGCCTCAAATCTGGATTCGATGACCCCCACATTTTTCAGGTTCAGATGGGAAGCCGCTTCTTCTAAGAAGAGGGTTTTATTCCGGCTGGCCTCGATCAGGCGCACATCCAGGTCGGGGCGCAATATAGCTATCACCATTCCTGGAACGCCCAGACCCGATCCTAAATCCCAAACTTGATTTACCGAAGGAAGAATCAATGATTCGGAGAAGGCTGATTCGAGGATGTGCCTTTCAAAGAATTCTTGAGGCCGAGTTAGAGTCGTCAGGTGGAGACGTTTGTTCCACTTCAATACCAACTCATAGTACTTCGACAGCGGATCGATCTGCGCTTCATTGAAACTTTCTGGGAGGTTCCGGAGGAGGTCTTTCATCTGATCGACTTCCAGTGACATCAAGAGACCTTTTGGCGAGACATCAGTTCGACATGTATGGTGAGCAATGAGAGGGCCGCCGGCGTCAGGCCGGGAATTCTCATCGCCTGGCCGAGCGTTTGTGGTCGCACCCGGCTGAGTCTCTCAACCATTTCATGAGACAGACCTGGAATTCGAGAATATTCCAGATTGGCGGGAATGATTCTACCGCCGGCTTTGGCCAGACGATTCGCCATAGTCTCCTGGGCGATCAGGTAGCCTTCGTATTTAAAATCGGTGACGACGGTCGTGATCTCCTCGATCCCACATCGCTCCCTCAAATCTTCGGGGAGCATATGAACCAGATGTTCGGCTGTAACCTCAGGCCGCTTGGCCAAGTGAGATAGATTCACAGCCTCGGAGAGGTTGACGCCTGACGCTTCGGCGAACTGGCAATAGCCGACGGCGCGGGCAGAGACGGTGTTTCGGCGGAAATATTCCCGCAATTCATTTTTGCGGTTCTTCTTGCTGACGAACTCGTCATAACGATCTTTCCGCAGCATTCCGAGATCGAAGCCGATTTCGGTGAGCCGATCATCGGCGTTATCGATTCTCAACTTGAGTCGCTGTTCAGCGCGCGAGGTGAACATGCGATAAGGCTCATCCACGCCTTGCGTGACGAGGTCGTCGATCAGGATTCCGATGTAAGCGGAGTCTCGCTCGATCAGCGCGGGATCTTGACGGTGGACGTATCTGGCGGCGTTGATCCCGGCGATGATTCCCTGAGCGCCAGCCTCTTCATATCCTGTAGTGCCGTTGATCTGACCGGCGTTGAAGAGGCCATTTATTCGCTTGGTCTCCAGTGAAGGCCAGAGTTCAGTCGGGTCGACCATGTCGTACTCGATCGCATAGCCGGGGCGGAGCATCACGGCTTTATCGAGTCCTGGAATCTGGTTGACCAACTCTCGCTGCAAATCGGCAGGGAGGCTGGTCGAGAATCCGTTCAGGTAGACTTCGTAAGTGTGATAGCCCTCCGGTTCGAGAAAGAGTTGATGGCGATCTTTGTCAGGGAACTTGACTACCTTGTCTTCGATTGAAGGACAATATCGAGGGCCGACGCCGGTTATCTGGCCGCTGTAGAGCGGCGAGCGACTGATGTTGTCACGGATCGTCTGATGTAGCTTCTGAGTCGTATATCCGATGTGACACGAAATCTGACGTTGAGTAATGGCCCTGGTCGTGAAAGAAAACGGCGTCGGGATTTCGTCGCCCGGTTGCTCCTCGAACGCCTTGAAGTCAATCGAACGGGCGTCGAGTCTGGGCGGAGTGCCGGTCTTGAGGCGGGCGATTCTGAAACCGAGTTCGCGCAAATTCTCCGCGAGTTTTATTGACGGCGGCTCGCCTGAACGTCCGGCGGAAAATCGCCTCGCGCCGATGTGGATCAGTCCGTTCAGAAAAGTGCCCGTCGTGATGACCACGGCTTCGGCTCTGAGCAACCTGCCATCCATCAACTCGACGCCGATGACCCGACCGTCTTCGGCCAAAATTCTAACGACCTCTCCTTGTCGCAGGTAAAGATTGGGAATAGCTTCAAGCTCGCGACGCATCTGATGGCGATAGAGGGCGCGATCGGCCTGCGCCCGTGGCGCCTGGACGGCGGGGCCGCGACTGCGGTTGAGCACTCGGAACTGGATGCCGGTTTGATCTATCACCCGTCCCATCAAACCTCCGAGCGCGTCGATCTCGCGGACCAGGTGGCCTTTTGCAATTCCTCCGATGGCCGGGTTGCAAGACATTTGGGCGATCAAGTCGAGACTGAATGTGATGACGGCAGTCTTCGCGCCTACTACGGCGGCGGCGTTCGCCGCTTCGCATCCGGCGTGTCCCGCTCCGATCACCACCACGTCGAATTGTTCGTCAAAGTATGGCATGCGCTACTTTCCGATGCAGAAGGTCGAGAATATCTGATTAATGATGTCCGTGATGAGCGTCTCTCCGGTTATGACTCCGAGGCTGCGCAGCGCCTGATGCAAATTAGCCAGGGCCACCTCCTCGGTAAAGCCTGCGGCCAGATCCTGCCTGGCTTGGCGCAATGTGGCCAGCGCATGTTCCAGCGCGGAGTAGTGCCGCTCGTTCGTGATTATAGCATCTTCGATACTGGCTTGAGCTTCGACGGCGATTAGCCGATGGATCGCCTGCCGCAAGTCATCGATACCTTCGCCGGTGAGCGCCGAGATTTTTACGACCCGATCGCCGCCGGACAATTTGCTTATCGCTTCTTCAGTCAGCGCGATTCCCAGGTCGCATTTGTTGATGGCGTAGAGACTGACAGGGAACTGGTTGAACAATTCAATCTCTTCATGAGGGAGAGTCGAGGTCGATTCGACGACGGCGATGATCATGTCGGCCTCGCTGATCGCGGTCTTCGTTCTTTCGACGCCGATCTGTTCGACAATGTCTTCGGTCTCCCGGATTCCCGCAGTGTCTATCAAGTCTACAGGGACGCCGTTGATGACGAACGACTCGTTCAGCGTGTCGCGTGTAGTTCCGGGCAGGTGAGTGACGATCGCCCTCTCTCTTCCGAGCAGGGCGTTGAAGAGTGACGATTTGCCGACATTCGGACGCCCGATCAAAGCGAGTTTGATTCCCGATCGAATGAGCTTTCCCAGTCGATAGCTTGACGCGAGCGCGCCGAGTTGTTCGATGAACTGATCAATGCGTGAGAGGAAAAGGTTGATGTTCAACTGGTCGAGATCGTCCTCGACGAATTCGACCGACGATTCGAAATGAACGATCATCTCGACCAGCCCCTCTTTTATCGGCTGCAACCGCGTCGAAATTTCGCCCCTCAACTGTCTGGCGGCGACGCGCGCCTGATGCGTCGTTTGAGCGTGGATGAGGTCTTTGATCGCCTCCGCCTGCGTCAGGTCCATGCGCTGGTTCAGAAACGCGCGCATGCTGAACTCGCCGGGCTGAGCCAGTTCGACCCCGAATGAGGTCAGCAATCGAAGAACCTCCGACAAGACCACCGGGCTTCCGTGGCATGCCATTTCAATCACATCTTCGCCGGTGAAGGAGTGGGGCGCTTTGAAGAAGGTGATTATGGCCTCATCGATAATCGCGCCGGTTTCGGGATTGATAAGTTGATGGAATGACGCCTGATTGGGATCGAAGTTCGCTCGATCTCCGTCGCGGAGCAATCGGCGGGCGAGATCTGTAGATTGATCTCCACTGATCCGGACGACGCCGATGCCACCGTAACCTTGAGGCGTGGCGATGGCCGCAATCGTTTTGGATCGCTGCGAAGACATTGAGGAATGAGGAATAAGGATCGAGGATCGAGGATCGAGGATCGAGGATCGAGGATCGAGGATCGAGGATCGAGGCGCCAGTTCCATCTTCTATCCTCGATCTTCTATCTTCGATCTTCTTTTATCAGGCGGGAAGAACTTTCACTCTTCGCATCTGTCCATCTCCTTCGCTCTCCGTCCTGATTCCCTGGAAATCGACCAAGGCCGTATGAATAATCCGGCGGTCCTGCGCGTTCATCGGATCGAACACGAATGGAGTTTTGGTCACTTTCACTTTCTCAGCCGCTTTGCGAGCCATGATCTCGAGCTCCTGCTTGCGGGCGTCGCGGTATCCGTTGGCGTCGAAATCGATCTGCGTCCCCGCCGCGACCGAGTCTGCGAAGGCCCGGCGGGCGATGTATTGCAGCGCGTCGAGCAGTTCCGCGTTGTGTCCCAGCAACAGTGGCAGGTCGAACCCCTGGAACATGACTTCGATGTGGTTCGGCTCCAATTCGCTCACTTCGACTCTCAGATCGAGCGACGATTTGTCGATCAAATCTTTCACGAAGCTTTCGACCTTAGTTCTCAATCCTTCGAAATTTTCCCGTGTCATAACTAATTTGCAAGAGCCTCTTTGGTTTTTCTCCCCTTCGGAGATTTCGGCCTGCCCTTAGGCGATTTTGGCCCCGGCCCGTCAGAACCAGAAGTGTCAGCGGCGGTGGCGGGCGGGGGCGTCGGGTTAAGGCGGTTGATAATGTACTGCTGCGCGACGCCGACCAGGGTGCCCACCATCCAGTACAGCACCAAGCCCGCCGGAGCGGACCTGAAGAATGCGACGGTCAGAATCAACGGCATGACGTATTGAACCTTCTTCTGTATCGGATCAGCCGTTGAGGGCGTCAACGCCGTTTGCGCGATCATTGTAACGCACATGACGATCGGCAAAATGTAATACGGGTCCATCGAAGAGAGGTCGTGAATCCAGCCGAAGAAAGGCGCGTTGCGAACCTCGATTGACACCGTGAGAATGGCGAAGACCGCTATGAAGAAAGGCATTTGCAATAACAGCGGCAGGCAGCCCATTAGCGGATTGCCTTCCTTCATCAAAGCGATCTGCTCTTTTTGAAGGTCGAGCATGCGCGGGTCGTTCTTGTCCAGCTTCTTCATCCGCTCCTGAACGTCTTTCATTCTCGGCGCCATGGCGGCGGCGCGCTTCATGATGACGGAGCTTCTCCAGCGCAGGGGAAAGAAGAGCATGTTCAGAGCCACTGTCAGAATGACGATTGACCAGCCGAAGTTGTGCGTGACGTGATTGATGGCGCGCAGCGCCTTGAGCATGAACTGCGCGATCGGTTTGATCACCATGCTCACGAAGTCCAGGATGCCGTAGCTGACAATGTCATCCAGCGGCGTCTTATTATTGATGCCGAAATCGACGCTGACCTGACTCAACAAGGAGAGGTCTTTCGGGCCGGCGTAAACGTGATTGACCGCGCCGTCATGGAGCGACACGGCGACCGAGACGTATTTGTCATTCAAAAGGCCGACGGCCAGGGCGGGTTGTGACGGCACAAACGCCATTGCGAAGTAATTGTCATCGACCGCGGCCCACGTGACGTCCACGGGGGTCTGAGGCGCCCCGCCTTTCAGGCTGTCAGCCGTTTTCCTCTTCACACCGCCGCCAGTCACAGCGTAGGTCAACTGGGGCGCGTGTTTGTAAGTGCTGATTTCCTTCACGCTCTGGTCTCCGAAGTTCGGACCGATGACGACGTAGGTCCCCTGAACCGGGCTGCCATTACGCCTGACGCTTCCGACGAAATCAAAATCGAAGCCTGAGCTATTATTCTCCCCTTTACCTTTGAAGATTATCGTCTTGGTCGCTTCCACGCCGTTGTTGGCATAGGAGAACTTGATCTCTCTCTTCTCCCCGTTCTTGATTGCGACTTCCTGGTCCGGGAGATTTTCCACATTGTAAAACGCGGAATTCAGCTCACTCTCAAGAGAAGTATCGGACGGAATGGAGAAACGAAAAGGCGCGCCGATCTTCTGGCTAAGCTCGTTGGAGATCAGGTTGACGCCTTTGGGCGGATCAATCGCCTTCCCGTCAGGGAACCGGGTCATCGTCCATTCGGTCACCACGCCGCCTTTGTTCGACAGCGTAGCGACCCAGTAATCGGTTTTGACCTTGATCTGGCGAGGCTCGGCCTGAGTCGCCGGCGGCGTCGAGAGAGCAGGGGACGGTTGCTTTGGACTTTCGGGCGTAACGGCGACTGACGCAGAAGGAGAGGGCGTCGTCAATGCCGCTTTATCACCCGTACGCGGCGTCTCCGGTTGGGGCGCAAAGAAGCGCGACCATCCGATGAAAATCGCCGCCGACAGGACAAGAAATAAAATTAGTCTTTTTTCCATCTATAAACTCATTGGCACGGCGCCGCGCGCGTAAGCCGGCGGCGCCGCGCCAGTGTCACAATGTTTAACGAACCGGGTCATAGCCACCTTGGCTGAAAGGATGACAACGGGATAATCGTTTTACCCCTAGCCACGCGCCCTTTACGAATCCGTACTTCCCGATCGCTTCAACAGTATACTCCGAACAGGTCGGCGTAAATCGGCATGCGGGAGGGAGCATTGGCGAGATCGCGTATTTATAAAATTTCAGCAGATGGACTGCGATCCATTTCATGGCAAAACCTGCTTATCACGCGCGCGAACGATTTTTGAAGCTGTTCGAAATCGGCTTCCACCAGTTCTGATTTGACGTTGAGTACCAGGTCGAAACCGTCAGGATAGGAAGGGCAAAGTTCATACTTCCTCACGATCTCTCTGAGCCTTCTTTTGCATCGATTGCGAACCACGGCGCAGCCTATTTTCCGCGTGACGGTGATTCCATATCTCCGCTCGCCGGCGTCGTTTCTCAGAAAGAAGGCCGAAAAGAAGGGGGTATGAATCCTGTGGCCTTGCTCATAAACCCTGCGAAATTGCCGGCTATTGCGCAACGTTTGCATCAGTAATGGCTCGGCGTCAGCCTTTTGCGCCCTTTCGCGCGGCGGCGCTTGAGAACGAGGCGACCGCCCTTCGTGCTCATGCGCTCGCGAAATCCATGTGTTTTGGCGCGACGGCGGTTGTTCGGTTGAAAAGTTCGCTTCATTGTGACACTCCTAAAGTTGACATATTACTGCTATTTGAAAAGGAGGAGACTAACAACCGTAATTTGCTCTGTCAAGGAATTGATACGCTTGTGGCGCCGGCGCCGCTTCATCTAAGATGGCTGCTTGAACCGGCTATGACGAAGATCCTCTCTCTTGACCAATTACGAACGGAACGTGAGCGTCTGCGGCGTCTAGGGGGTCGTGTCGTCTTCACCAACGGATGCTTCGACCTGATTCACCCCGGGCACATAAGGTACCTTCAAGAGGCGCGGCGGCTCGGAGACGCGCTGATAGTCGCGCTCAACAGCGACCGTTCGGTGCGCGAGTTGAAAGGCGAGAAGCGCCCGATCCTCAACCAGAACGAGCGCGCCGAAGTGATGGCCGCGCTCAATTGCGTTGATTACGTGACGATCTTCGACGGGCCTACGCCGCGCGAAATCATCGCCGCGCTGCTGCCCGACGTGTTGGTCAAGGGCGGCGATTGGGACCTCGACCGGATCGTCGGGCGCGACGAGGTAGAGGCCGCGGGCGGCGAAGTATTGAGTTTGCCTTTTATCGAAGGCTGCTCGACCACCGATCTGATCGAACGGATTGTGCGACTGAATTGCCACGGAGCCACAGAGACACAGAGACGGAGAGAGGGAGGGACGGAGAGATCGCATGGATAGAGCGTCGTTTTTTCCCTCTTTGCCTCAATCTCTCTTTCTCCCCGTCTCTGTGTCTCTGTGTCTCCGTGGCAAATGGAGTTTGTAGTGTCTGCTCTCTTTCAGCGACTCGAAGAGAATGAAAATTTTCAGCGACTCGTGACCGAGGCGCGCGCCGGGAGGCGTCTGCTCCGCATCGCGGGGTTGTCGAGTGGCGCGAAGGCTTTGGCGCTCGTAGCGCTGCAGCGCGCCGTCGGGCGCCGTTTGGCCGTGGTCAGCTTGAGAGACAGCGATCTGGAAGACCTCGAACGAGACCTGCGGTTTTTCTACTGCCATCTCCACGACCGCCCGGAGTGCGAGAACGAAATTTTCATACTGCCCGCTTCGGAATCCGACCCGTACAGCGGCGCGTCGCCGCACGCCGAAATCCTCGAACGGCGCGCTCTGGCGTTGTGGCGGTTGGCCGCGGGCGCAGGCGACGTCGTGATGCTCACCGCCCGGTCGTTGATGCGGCGGTTCGTCGCGGTCGAGGATATCAAGCAGGCGACAGTCGCTTTGCGCGTTGGTGAGGAATTACCTCTCGATTATCTGATAGAGCACCTGGCGTCGGTCGGTTACGTGCGCTCGGACCCGGTCGGGAGCGTCGGCGAGTTCTCTTCGCGCGGAGGGATTCTTGATTTTTATTCGCCGAGCGGAAGTTTGGGCGACGACGGGCGCGCGATCAATCCGGTCCGCGTCGAATTTTTCGGAGATCAGATCGATTCAATCCGCGAATTCGACCCCGAGACGCAGCGCTCGATCCGCGAAGTCGAAGAGACGATGATTACGCCGATGCGCGACGAGCGCGCCGGCGCGGGCGACTTCAGACAATGGGCGAAACTCGCGCGCGAACGCTGGGGCGATGATCGGTATGAACGCGCTCTTCGCGACCGCACAGCTTTCGCCGACGAGGGCGAAGAGTTTCGAGGTTGGGAATACCTCATGCCGCTCGCGCGCCCGTTGATCGCCTCAGTCTTCGATTATCTTCGCGATACCACGCTAGTAGTCGACGAACCAGCCGAAGTCGAGAAACAGATTCGATCCACTCTAGAAGAGTTGCGGCGCGGTTACGAACGCGCGGAGGCGGTGGACGAGTTGGCGCTTGAGCCGGACAAGTTGTTCCTGACGCCCGATGAGTTGCGCGATCGGATCGGCAATCTCACGCGCATCGAGCTGCGGTTGTTAGGGAGCGCCGCGCTGGCTTTTGAGGAAGAGTTAGCGACCGAGGATGTCAATGTAGTTTTGAGTCCCGGCTTCAGCCGGAAAGACTCCATTCTTAGTCCCGGCTTCAGCCGGAACGACTCGGACCCTGAGTCATTGCCGCCCGAAGGCGGGACTCAGAACCTTGACGCCGCGTCGGCGCCGTCCGATGGCGGGACTACGAGTCTGCCGCCTAAAGGCGGGACTACGAACCTTGGCCCATTGTTTCTTTTCCCGCCCGAGCCGAAGACGACTGAGGTCGAGATACCGTCGCGCGCGGTGCGCCGGTGGCATGGACGCTTTGGCGATCTCGCCGCCGAACTCAAACGGCAATGGGCCTCCGGCTATCAAACGATCGTTGTCCTGCCCAGCAGCGGCGTCGCCGACCGCATCAGCAAGGCGCTCAACGAATATGACGCGTTGGGCGCGGCGAGCGTCATCGTCGGCGACCTCTCAGCCGGCTTCGCTCTGCCGCAATCGGCCCTCAACATTTACACCGAAGGCGACATCTTCGACGAGGCGGTTCACGGCGTCGAGAGGCCGGCGAAAACGAAGCGGTCACAGGCCGCCGCCTTCCTCTCCGATTTCCGCGACCTGAAGGTCGGCGATTACGTCGTACACATAGACCACGGCATAGGCCAGTTCCAGGGGCTGGTTCAGTTGGACACTTCCGGCCCCGAAACCTCGGCCGAAATCTACGCTCGGATGATCGGCGCCGCGCACAGGAACGACGGCCGTGGCAAGCGCGAGTTCATGCTGTTGACTTACGCCGACGGCGCGAAGCTTTACGCGCCGGTCGAGCGACTCGACCTGGTCCAGAAATATTCCAGCGGCGATACGCACACTCCGGCGCTTGATCGTTTGGGGGGAATCGCCTGGCAGAAGACGAAGGCCCGCGCCAAACGCGCGATGCGCGACATGGCAGAGGAGCTGTTGAAACTTTACGCCGAGCGCAGGCTGGTCAAAGGCTACGGCTTCAGCGGCGACACGCCCTGGCAGCAGGAGTTCGAATCGGCCTTCCCATATGAACTGACGCCCGATCAGACGACGGCCATCGCCGACGTGAAGGGCGACATGGAGCAGACGACGCCTATGGACCGCCTGCTCTGCGGCGACGTCGGCTACGGCAAGACCGAGGTCGCGATGCGGGCCGCATTTAAGGCCGTCATGGACGGCAAGCAGGTGGCCGTGCTCGCCCCGACGACTGTGCTCTCCTATCAGCATTACCAGACCTTCCGCTCGCGCTTCGCCGCCTTCCCGGCGCGCGTCGAACTGCTCTCGCGCTTTCGCTCGCCGAAGGAGCAGAAGGAGGTCGTCGAAGCGGTCGAGGCGGGCGCGGTGGACATTCTGATCGGCACACACCGCGTGTTGTCGCGCGACGTGGCCTTCAAAGAACTCGGCCTAGTGATCGTCGACGAGGAGCAGCGGTTCGGGGTCGCGCACAAAGAGCGTTTGAAGCGGATGAAGAAGCGCGTGGACGTCTTGACGATGAGCGCGACGCCGATCCCGCGCACGCTGAACATGTCGCTGCTCGGGATGCGCGACATGTCGCTCATCGAAACGCCGCCGCGCGACCGCCTGGCGATCCAGACAAACGTCGCGCCGTTCGCCGAAAACATCATCCGCAGCGCGATCGAGCAGGAGTTGCAGCGCCAGGGGCAGGTCTTCTTCGTTCACAACCGCGTCGAATCGATCGTCGCCGTGGCCGACCTGATCCGCCGCATCGTCCCGCAGGCGCGGATCATTGTCGCGCACGGCCAGATGGGCGAAAAAGAAATGGAGCAGGCCGTGCTCGATTTCGTCGATTACAAATTCGACGTGCTGGTCGCCACGACGATCATCGAGAACGGCATCGACATTCCGCGCGCCAACACGATCATCATCAACCGGGCGGACGCTTGCGGGCTGTCGCAGCTCTATCAACTGCGCGGCCGCGTCGGGCGCTCGAACCGCCGCGCTTACTCCTACCTGCTCATCCCGTCCGACCAGGAGCTGTCGCCGATCGCCCGGAAGCGGTTGGCCGCGATACGCGAATTCTCCGACCTGGGCGCGGGCTTCCGCATCGCCGCGCTCGACCTGGAGCTGCGCGGCGCGGGCAATCTGCTCGGCGGCCAGCAGTCGGGCCACATCGACGCCATCGGCTTCGACCTATACACGCAGATGCTCGAACGCACCGTCCAAGAGCTGCGCGGCGAGGAGATCGTGGAGGAGACGGGCGCGCAGTTGAACCTCGGCATAGACACGCGCATCCCCGACGATTACATAGCCGACATGAGCCAGCGGTTGCGCACTTACAAACGCATCGCCTCGGCGCGCTCGGACGAAGAGTTGAACCGCATCAGCGAAGAGGTCGCCGACCGCTACGGGCGATTGCCAATGCCGGTGGAGAACCTCTTCGGCTTCGCCCGCGTGCGGCGCGAGGCCGAACGTTTGGGAATCATTTCGATCGACCGGGTCGGAGAAAGCCTCGCCATCAAGCTCGGCGAAAAGGCCCGCGTCGAACCGGGAAATCTGCTCAAGCTCCTGGACCAGAATAAATCCGCGAGCTTCAGCCCGACCGGCGTCTTAAAAATCAGGATGGATGGCGCGGGCGACGATATGTTGGCCGACAGGGTCTTCACCACGCTCGGCGAAGTTCTGATCCGGCTGCAGAAATCATAGCGCCGCCAACACCTAGCCACCGCAGCCACAGCAGGCACAGAGGGGGACTAGGAGAAGGAGAGATGAGAATCAAGTGTCTCCTTGTCTCCTTGTCTCCTTGTCTCCTTGTCTCCTTGTCTCCTTGTCCCCCTCTGTGGCTCTGTGGCAAAACCGTTCGCCTTGCAGACGAACTGGCTGAGGCGTACAATTTGACGTCAAAATCAAAGTCATCCCCGCACGGACAAATACGGTTATGCGAGTCAAACTATCGGCGCTTGCCATCGTCCTGATCTGTGGCGCTTTCTACGCTTGCAGTTCGCCCAAGTCAGCGTATTCGGGATCTTCGGGATCGGAGGATGACAACTCTCCGGTAATAGCCGAGGTCAACGGGGAGGCGGCGCACAAGGCGGCCTTCGATCGCTTCGTCAAATCGCGCCTGTCGGACTTCACCAATCAGAACGAGCAGGGCCAGGATGAAAACGATAAACAGCGCAGCCAACTGCTGGACGAATTCATCCAGCGGCAGTTGATCATTCAGGAGGCTCACAAAAACAACATCAAACCCACTGACGAAGAGATTAGCCGCGCGTTCGAAGAGCAACACAAGCAGACCAACGCGCAGGGGGCCGATCAGAATCAGGCGACTCTTAAAAGCGACGAACGGCGATTCGAGATATTCAACGATTTGCTCATGCTCAAATACCAGACGGAGGCCCTCAAACTTAAAGACGTGAGTGTGACTCCGCAGGAGGTCGAGAGCTATTACAGACAGAACGCCGAAATCTATCGGGGCAGGTCCGGATTCCTGGTGCGTGAGATCCGCGTGTCTAGCGAGGACCAGGCGCAGAAACTCTACCGGCAGGCCCTGGCCAAGCCCGCGGATTTCGCCGTGCTGGCGAAAGAGAATTCCGAATCGCCGACGAAAGTCAACGGCGGGTTGATGGATTATGAAGCGCAGCGCCTCCCGCAAGTGCTCGAACAGGCGATCACCCCTCTTAAAGTAGGTTCGATCAGCAGAGTGGTGCGATCGAATTACGGATTCCACATCTTCAAACTTGAGCGTCGCGCGGAGCCTGTGCCACTCGACAAGGCGCGAAAAGAGATCGAAGATAAGCTGTTGAGCGAGAAGAACCAGAAACTGATAGACGATCTCAACAAGCGCCTGCTGGACCGCGCCAAAATCAACATTTACCGAGACCGCCTCGGGTTTAATTATGCGGGGAGCTTGGAACCCTTACTGCCACGCAAGTAATTCATCCCCGCCCGTTCCTTGAGGCTGTGTCTTTAAACATTTTCCGAGGAGTCAGTCATGTCGCGTTGCGACGCTGCGGAAGCGATGAAGAAGTGGGGCGGACTTTAGTCCGCCTTGCTCATGGGCGGGCTAAAGTCCGCCCCACTTCTTCGGAGGAGAAATTTTCTATGAATATTAGAATGATAAACGTAGCCCTGTTGCTGGGAATCGCGCTGCTGGGGGCGAACGTCGCCTGCGCTCAGGAGAGCGACCTGAAGCCGATCGACGAGGTCATTGTTCGCGTCAACGCGGGCGTGATCATGCGCTCGGCCTTCGAGTCCGCGCAGCGCGAGTTGCTCGACGAGCTGAAGAGAAAGAACTTGAGCCCTGAAGAGCTGGAGAAGCAATTCAACGAATATAAGCCGCGCCTACTGGACGATCTGATCAACAATCAATTGCTCGTGCAGCGCGCTAAAGACCTCTCGATCAACGTCGACGCCCAGGTCAACCAGCAGATACTGCTGCTCATGAAGGAGAGCAACTGCGACTCGGACAAGTGCCTCGAACAGAAGATGCGCGAGGCCGGCCTTGACATGGAAGAGTACAGGCGCATTATCGGGGAAAATTTCTCCAGGAACGCGGTGTTGGGGCAGGAAGTTTACAGAAAGCTCCTGATGAGCCAGACGGAGAAAGAGAAGCGCGAGTTTTACGAAAAGAACAAACAAACACTTTACGTCGAACCGGGCGAAGTCACGCTCAGCAACATCTTCATCGCTTTCGGCAAAGATCAGGACCAGGCGCTCGCTCGCGCGAAAGAGATAGTGGTCCAGGCGCGCGGGGGGGCGGTCGATTTCAAGACCCTGGCGCAGAAATACACCGAGAGTGAGTCGGGCAAAAAGGACCCGTCGTTGGGCACGTTCAAGATTCCCGAACTCAAGCCTGAGGTCAAAGCCGTCGTGGAGAACGCCAAGTCGGGCGACGTCACCGACCCGATCAAACTCGAAACAGGTTATTCGATCTTCCACGTCGATCAGCGCAAAGAACAGAATCAGTTGGGCTTCGATGATGAACGCGTTCAGAACCACATCGGGCGCTCTCTGATTGACCAGCACATGGGCGAGGAGGTCGAAGTATACTTGACCAAACTCCGCAACGACGCATTCATTGAAATTGACGCGCGCTACCAGTTCGAGAATTCAAAAGTGAAGTCGGCGCAGATCAAACGCGTCCCCTATTCCGACGACAACAGTAAGAAGAAGAAGGACAAGAAGGAAAAGGAGAAAGAGAAGAAGGCCACGGAAGCGCCAAAGGCTGCGGCCGACAACAAGCCGTAAGCTTCGATAAAGAAGAGACCGCAGAGGAAGAGGGACCGCGGGGACCGCAGAGAAAAAGAGACGACCATTATCTCTGCGGTCCCCGCGGTCCCTCTTCCTCTGCGGTCTCCCCGTTTTTGTCGGTTCTCTCTTTTTATTTTTTCCGGGGATTTTTCTATTGTTTCGGGCGAGCCGCGTGGGCTATAAATTCCGCCTATGGAAAAAATCTTCATCCGCGATTTCACCCCCAATCAAACAATCAGCACGACCTTCCTCGTCAAATCGAAGGAGCTGCGAAATAAGAAGACCGGCGGGCAGTTCGCGCTCATCACGCTTTCGGACAAGACCGGCGACATCACCGGGCAGTGGTGGGACAATTTTGAAGACACGATAGACACCTTCGACCGCGACGACATAGTCTTCGCGCGCGGCCTGGTCACCGTCTACCGCAACCACCTTCAACTTTCGATCCACAGGATGCGTCTCTGCCAGGAGCGCGAATACAGTTTGACCGATTACTTCCCCACCACCAAATACGACGTCGACGAAATGTTCGCCGAGTTAATGGCCATCATCGGCGAATTCAAAAACGAATACCTGCGCCGCCTGCTCCAGAGCATCTTCGCGGACGAAAACACGGCGCGGAAATTCAAGAAGGCGCCGGCGGCGAAGACCATGCACCACCCTTACCTCGGCGGCCTGCTCGAACATTCACTCTCGCTCGTCAAGCTCTGCCGCAAAGTGGGGGAGCATTACGACGGCATTGACGTCGACTTATTACAGACGGGCGCAGTGCTGCACGATTTCGGAAAGATCGACGAACTGGCTTACGACCGCGCCTTCGGCTACACGGACGAGGGCCAGATGATCGGCCATCTGGTGATGGAGACGATCATGGTGGCCGACCACATCAAACAGATTCCCGGCTTCCCCGACGAACTGCGCCGCCACCTGCTGCACATGCTACTCGCGCATCACGGCAAACTCGAATACGGCTCGCCGAAATTGCCCTCGACGCCAGAGTCCTTAATGCTGGCCTACCTGGACGACCTCGACTCGAAGGTCGAGGCGATGATGCGGCTGATCGCCGAGCCTCAGGTCGAAGGCGCCTGGACGCGTATTTCGCCCATGTTCGAGCGTCCGCTCTACCGCCTCCGCACGATCAAACCGTGCGCGCCGGCGGAAACAATCGCCGAGGACAATCAGGCGAAGGCCGCCGCCGCCACGTTGTCGCAACCGGAAAAGGGCGACGCCGCGCAGCGCAAACAGCCGGCCCGCCACGACAGTTTCAACACGCCGTTCGAGCAATTGTCCGATTTGTTCAAGGGCCAAGAACAGAAGTGATCGGCGTTGGGACGGCGTTGCTACTGCATTTGATTCAAATCCCACTCATGCTCGTCACGTCCTTCTTCTCGCTGATTTTTATAGGAATCAGCCAATTGCTTTACATCGCTCCCGCCATCGCCATCTATCGGAGCAAAGGGCGGCCCGGCGTCGTGAAAGGTTTGATTATCGCCGCCGCAATCACCTTTCTGCTCAACGCCACGTGCACAGTGATCTTCTTCGCCGCCCTCAGTTTTCAGTGATTCGGTTTACTTGATTGGCGCCCCCGCTTCGTGCAAGCTATTGCCTCTCTCTCAACGCTAAAATATCTCGAATGCGAAGGACTAGGAGGCCGCAACTATCATCATGATTTCAGGAATTCTTCTGGCCGCGGGCGAATCGAGCCGGATGCAGGGCGCGTTCAAACCGCTGCTGAAATGGGGCAAGCGCACGGTCATCGGCGAATGCGTTCATCAGATGCGCAACTCGCAACTGGCCGAAATTTTCGTCGTGTTGGGACATCGCGAGATGGAGATCCGACAGACTCTCGCCGGGTCCGGCGTGCAGTACGCGATCAACGAGGATTACCGGCGTGGCATGCTTTCCTCGATTAAAACCGGTCTGGCTTTACTCAGCCCGAATGAAGACGCCGCGCTCATCGCGCTGGTCGATCAGCCTATGATCACCAAAGAGACCATCGACACTCTGATCGACGCTTTCGTCGCGGGCGGAAAAGGCGTCGCGCTCCCGACCTACCAGGGCAAACGCGGGCATCCGATCATTATCGCCGCGAAATATTTCGACGACGTCATGCGGCTCGACGAGGACTCCCCTGAAGGTCTGCGCCAATTCATAGACAGCCGCCGCAACGACACGCTTGAAGTCCCGGTCTCGACGCCGGCGGTGATCGAAGACATCGACCTGCCCGAAGATTACGAGCGGCTGAGCAAGCGCGTCGAACCGATTTACGAGTATCATAAATGGCATCCTTGATTACGGATTGCGGATTGCGGCAGGGCTTAGCCACAGAGCCACAGAGCCACAGAGAAACGCACGGCAAAGGTGAAGACCATCCTCTGTTAATTAACTCTGTGGCTCTGTGGCTCTGTGGCTAATCTCCGCAATCCGCAATCCGCAATCCGCAATCCTATGGCTTATTCCGATCTGCGCGAATTCATCAAGGTTTTAGAGAAGAACAAGGAACTCGAACGCGTCACCGTTCCCGTCTCGAGCGACCAGGAGATCACCGAGATCACCGACCGCGTCTCCAAATCGAAAGAGAGCAACAAGGCTCTGTTGTTTGAAAACGTGGACGGCGGGGCGATCCCGGTTTTGATCAACGCCCTGGGGAGTCGCAGGCGGATGGAGCTGGCGCTCGAAGTATCGAGCGTCGAAGACGTCGCCGCGCGTTTGACCGAATGGCTAGATTTCAAATCCCCCGAAGGCTTGCTTGAAAAGGTGAAGATGTTGCCGAAGCTGGCCGAGTTGGGCAAATACTTTCCGCGCGATGTTAAGTCGGGGCCGTGCCAGGAAGTTGTCAAACGCGAAGGCGAGTTTTCGTTGTTCGACATTCCGATTTTGAAATGCTGGGAAGCCGACGGAGGCCGCTTCATCACCTTCCCGATGGTCTTCACGCGAAACCCGCGCACGGGCAAGCGCAACTGTGGGATGTACCGGATGCAGGTTTACGACGAAAAGACCACCGGGATGCACTGGCAGATTCATAAACACGGCGCGGCGCATCACCGTGACCAGGAGAAGCGCGGCGCCGACCGGATGGAGGTCGCCGTGGCCATCGGCGCCGAGCCGATCACGAATTTCGCCGCGACCCTGCCGCTGCCCGACGACCTCGACGAGATGATCTTCGCCAGCTTCCTTCGCGAAAAGCCCATCGAGATGGTCAAATGCGTCTCGATCGACATGGAGGTTCCGGCGACCGCCGAGATCGTGCTCGAAGGATACGTAGACCCGGCGGAGCGAAGGATCGAAGGGCCGTTCGGCGATCACACCGGCTTCTACACTCTCGAAGAGCCTTACCCGGTCTTCCACGTCACGGCCGTCACCCACCGCAAAAATCCCATCTATCAGACGACGATCGTGGGCCGCCCGCCGATGGAAGATTGCTGGATGGGCTGGACGATCATCCGCGTCACGCTGCCCGTGCTTAAGCGCCAGTTCCCCGAGATCGTGGACATGAATCTGCCGTTCGAGGGCGTCTTCCACAACCTGATGCTGGTCTCGATACGCAAACAATACCCCGGCCATGCGCGCAAGATCATGAACGCGATCTGGGGATTGGGCCAGGCGATGTTCACCAAATGCATCGTCGTAGTCGATGAAGACGTGAACGTGCAGGACCCGGCTGAGGTCGTCTGGAAAGTTCTGAACAACATCGATCCCGAACGCGACATTCAATTCATGCTGGGGCCTATAGACGTGCTCGACCACTCCGCGCGGCAGATCGGCTTCGGATCGAAGATGGGCATCGACGGCACGCGCAAATGGAAGGACGAAGGCTTCGACCGTCGCTGGCCCAAAGAGAACAGCACCAGCGCCGAAGTGAAGCGGATCGTGGATGAGAAATGGAAGAAGTTGGGGCTTTAAGAGAGACAGTCGGATCCCACAACAACCACACCACCCCTAAAGATAAAATTCATTTCAAGAATTTCTTCTTCTTTTGCCGTAGAATAGGCGCGCCCCCGGACGGTAAACGTCCAACGTTGGGACAGAGGCTTTGCCACAGAGCCACAGAGACACAGAGAAGATTGGGGAGAAAGGCTTTCCTCTTGATCTTTCTGGTTTTCCTCTGTGTCTCTGTGGCTCCGTGGCTACTATGCGATTCACCAGATATTCCAAATGGACGGGCCAGAGTTGGGACGACATCAGCCTGGAAGAGTTGATGGAAACCCTCAGCGATTATCTTTTGCGCAGCGGCTTCGAGGACCAGTTCCGGCGGCATTACCGGCGGTGGTCGCAGGACTGGGGCTACGACGAGTTCGACGACCTCGACCCCGACGACGCGCTCGAACGGCTGCGTCGGGCGATCCGCGAGGCGCTGCGCGATTCCGGCCTGCTCGACGAGGAGCAATACAACCAGCTCTTCGATGAAGAGGGCAATGCGCGTGATCAGCGGCTGGAAGAATTGATCGACCGGCTGATCCAGCGGTTGTTACAGGAAGGCTATCTGAACGCCGTCGGCGACCGTGAAGAGCTTGAGGCGCTGCTCGGACGGGACGGTCAGGCGCGGCGCGCGCGTCATAACGACCAACAGCAGGCGGGCGAGACCGAAGCCTACAAAAAGCCCAACATCAAATTCGAGATCACGGAGAAAGGGATCGATTTCCTCGGCTACAAGACTCTCAAAAACCTGATGGCCAGTTTCGGCAAGTCGTCGCTCGGGCGCCACGACACCAAATATCTCTCGACCGGCGTCGAGGCTTACGAATCGTCGAAGCCCTACGAATTCGGCGACACGCTCAACCTGGACGTGACGGCGACGATGCTCAACGCCATAGCGCGCGACGGCCTTAAACTCCCGCTCGACCTCGACTACAAGGATTTGATGGTGTGGCAATCGGAGTATCAATCGTCATGCGCGACGGTGTTGATGCTCGACTGTTCGCATTCGATGATCCTTTACGGCGAAGACCGATTCACGCCGGCCAAACGCGTCGCGCTGGCGCTCGCGCATCTGATCCGCACGCAATATCCCGGCGACAGTCTGCGGCTCGTGCTCTTTCATGACTCGGCGGAAGAGGTTCCGCTGGCGAAGCTGGCGAGCGTGCAGGTCGGGCCCTATCACACGAACACATGCGAGGGGTTGAAGCTGGCGCGGCGAATCCTGATGTCGCAGAAGAAGGACATGCGGCAGATCATTATGATCACCGACGGCAAACCGTCGGCGCTGTTTATCGACGGCGACCGCCATCGCGAGCGCGGAAGCGACGGGGCCGGGCGCAAGCTTTATAAAAACTCGATGGGGCTCGACCCCACGATCGTCGACGCGACGCTCGGCGAGGTCGCGCTATGCAGACGCTCCGGCATTATCGTCAACACATTCATGTTGACTGACGATTACTACCTCGTGGAGTTCGTCAAGCGAATGACCGAGATCGCCCACGGCAAGGCGTATTTCACGACCAGCTTACGCCTCGGCGAATACGTGATGATGGATTTCATCAAGCGCAAAACGAGCAGGGTGAAGTGAGGCCCGATTTCTTGATGCCAAATCTCCCCGAAAAAACAACAGCGAGGATCGAGGATCGAGGATCGAAGATCGCGTCCGTGGCGAGTAAGGCGATCCTCTATCTTCGATCCTCGATCCTCGATCCTCGCTGTTTCCGCGTCGCACTATCGCTGGCGCTGCTAATTTGCGTCGCGCCGCTTTTCTTCAATCGTTCGAGTTCGTCATCGGCGGCGCAAACGCTCCGGGAGCGGCACGCGCGGTTGCGCGCGGCGCTGGATGGTAATGATCAGGCGGGAGCCGAATCGCTGCTGCGCGGGATGATGGAGAACGACCCCCACGCGTTCGCGCGAAACAATTACGATTATTTGCTCGGGCGTTTGCTGCAGAACCGGCAGGCCGGAGCCGAGGCCGGCGCGTTCTTCCTGCGCGTCGTCAACCGTAATTCGCCGCTCGCGGGGTACGCGCTGTGGCATCTGGCCGAACTCGCGCGCGGCAGAGGCGCTTACCCCGAAGAGCAGAAGCTGCTCGGGAAATTCATCTCGCAGCGCGTCGATCATCCGCTGCGCGAACGCGCGATCGAACGGCTAGCCGACAGTTACTTCAAGACCGGCCAGAACCAGTACGCGATTGACACGCTGCAATTGCTGCCCCGACCTGATCGCGACGCGCGGGCCGCGATCGGCGAAGCGCAACTCGCGATGAGGCGGACGACGGAGGCAAGGCGGACTTTCGATGCCCTGCTCGCAAACGGCTCGCTGGATGACGCTTCGCTGCGCGCGTGCGCCGGGCTTGATCGGATTGACGCGGCCACGGGAAACGTCTTGACCGCAGCCGAAGCGCTGCGCCGCGCAGGCGTTTACCAATTCAACCGCAGCTTCGCCGAAGCGAGGCGACACTACCTGACCCTGGTCAACAATTTTCCCCAGCAGCGCCACAGCGCCGAGGCGCTGTTTCAAATCGGCCGAGGCTATTTCCTCGATAACGATTTCGTCGAATCGGCCAAGTGGTATGAACGCGTTCATGACGAGTTTCCGCAGACGGAAGAGGGCGAACAAGGGTTCTATTACGTCGGGCACTGCTACCAGTATCTGGGCGACTGGATGCGCGCGATCGCCCGATACGAGGCCTTTCTGAAGGAGTATCCGAAGAGCGACTATTTCGGGTACGCGCATCTGAACGCGATCGACACTCTGCGTTCGGCGGGGCGGCTGGAAGAGGCGCTCGCCTGGGCCGCTCGCGCGCAGGCCAACGGGAACGATCCTTTCACCGTCGTGAGCGGTCTATTTCAGGAGGCCAAAATCAGACTGACGCAGGGCGATTACGCCCAGGCGCTCGCCCGTTTCACGGCGCTCAGGTCTCGCAACCTGAATGTGCGCGGATTGATCGCTACAACCAACGCGCCTGAAGTCGCGTTCATGCGCGCCTACTGCCTGGAAAAACTCGGAAGGTTCGATGAGGCGATCAATGAGTATCTGGCCTTGCCCGAATTGCGCGAAGGCGCCGCCGGCTATTACGGCCACCGCGCGAGCGAACGGCTGCGCGACCTCGGCGCAGATCCTCGCGCCGGCGTTTCGGTGGCCGCCAGACGCGACGCGTTCATCGGTCAGGCCCGCGCGGCCCGGGCGCAAGGCGCGGCCGAGGCCGCGAAAGCGGCGGCCAATCAGGCGCTGCGGTTCACGATTGGCGCATCGACTTGCGACGAGATGTTGAGAATCCTCCGCGAAGCCTATTCAAGATTGCCCGGATACCAGATTCCGAAAATGCCGATCCCTGAGGTCGGGCGAACCGCTCCGATCGAATCCGGCGCGACGCCGCCCAACGATACTAGCCATGAGACGATTGCGGGAGAATTGCTCTTCCTCGGACTGTATGACGAAGGCGCGCCGGAGTTGTTGCAAACTCCGGCCGCGAAGTCCGATTACGCCGTCGCGCTTCCCTGCGCGCGCGGCGGCTGCCCGAGCCGTACAGTCAAATTTTCGGAGCCGCTGTTGAAAGCCTTGCCCGAAGATTACCGCCCGGAATTGCTTCCGCCTGATTTGGCCGAGATCTTCTATCCGTTCCCCTATCGTGATTCGCTCACCCGCCACGCCGTCACGCGTGGCGTCGACCCGCGATTCGCGCTTTCGATCGCCCGGCAAGAGACGCGCTACAACCCGCGTGAAAAAAGCTCTTCGGCTGCGCGCGGGCTGATGCAATTCATCTCCTCGACGGCCAATCAGATCGCGGCCCAGTTGGGGTTGCGCGACTTCGAACAAGACGATCTTTACAATTCCGACACGGCGATCCTCTTCGGCTCGCAATATATGAAAAACCTGTTCGCGGAATTCGGCTCTCCGCAGGAGGTGGCCGCCTCCTACAACGGCAGCGAAGATTCTGTGCGCCGCTGGATCGCGCGTGCCGGAAGCGATGACGTCGACAGGCTGGTGATCGAGATAGCGAAGCTTCAAACCAAAGACTACGTCTTCAAGGTGACCAATTTCTACAAGGCTTATCAAGCTATCTATCCGTCTACCTGAATTCCAAAATCATTGGACTCACTCGGCAAGTGTTCGCCAATCCACAGTGAAAAAAGCTGGTCGCTGCGTGGACGTCGCCGATGTGTTGGCCTATCGGAGCAAACAGAAAGAACGCGCTCAGGCGGCTCTGAAGCTGTTGCGCGATGAATCTGACGAAATGGGGGCTTGACCAATCATCCCACTGTGTAGCACACTCCATTTATGAACGTGGAAGACAGCGCCAGGCTCTACACTTTTTACGAGACTCCTGTCTTCACATCGAAGTTGGCTCAAGTGGCAGGCGAGAACGCACTGCCAATTCTATACGCCATTCAAGCCGATCTGATTGCTGACCCGCTGCGTTGGCCAGTGGTCAAGGGCACAGGCGGCGCGCGCAAAGGACGTATTGCCGACCCGGAGAGCGGCAAGGGGAGGAGCGGCAGCTTCCGTTATCTGTATCTGTATCTGGAACATCGCGGTCAGATTTACCTGCTCTACATGTTCGCCAAATCAGGGCAGGCCGATTTGAATGCAGGTCAAAAGAAAACGATTGCGGCACTGATCGAAGCGATCAAGAAGACGCAAAAACGGGAGGACGAATGAAAAAGAAGAAATACATGAGCGACGAAGATTTCGCCGAGTTGAAGTTGTCGCTTGAGCAAGCGCTCCAGCACGCGCGTGGCGAGCGGCGCGATTTGCGCACAACCGTGCTGCCCGCGCCGCCCAAGCCAATGAAGAAACACGAGATCGTGAAGCTGCGTCAGCAACTCAACCTTTCTCAGGCAGTCTTCGCCGGCGTGCTGAATGTTAGCGTGAAGACAGTCCAGGCCTGGGAACAAGGGCTGCGCCAGCCGAGCGATGCCGCACTGAAGCTGCTGACGATTGCGAAAAAGCATCCGGAGGTTTTACTGGCTTAATTTCGGACTGCTCAGCCTACCTGAATTCCTCATCCGGCGACCGCTTCACGAAGCTCCGCGAATAAACGCGCAAGGTCATCAAGCTGGTAGTTCGCGTTCAATCCGCTAGGGTTCGGCAGCGTCCAGATCAAGGCGCCGCCCAGCCGCTCATCCTGCCGGCCAATCACAGCTTTGGGACGCCCGAACGCGGCCCGATACGCTCCGACGCCTAGGAAGGCCACACACCTCGGCTTGTAACGGAGGATTTTCTTCTCCAGAATTCGCGCCCCGCGCGCATACTCTTCGTTTGACAACTCCGAGGCCGAAGCCGTCGCGCGCGCGACCAGATTGGTAATGCCGTAGCCGCGATTGAGCAACTCGCTTTCTTCAGAAGGCGCAAGCAGCCGATCGGTAAATCCGGCCTTGAGCAAAGCAGGCCAGAACCGGTTGCCGGGCCGGGCAAAGTGATGCCCAACAGCCGCCGTATACAATCCCGGATTGATCCCACAAAAGAGCAGTTGCAATCCGTGCGCGATCACGTCCGGCACGGTCTTCCCGGCGGCGGCGAGCAGTTCTTGTTTCGATGGTTTGCGATCACCCATCGAGTTCTCCGCCTTCGAGCCGGAACTGTCGGCGAAATGAGGATTGATCCAGAGCCTGAAAAAGTTGATCGAAGTCTCGCATGGGGGAGCAGTTTATCGAATTGTCCCGTTGAAATGTTGTTTGGCCATCAAGGTAGGACTTCAATTGAGCCGAACTGTTTGAAGTGGCGATCAATGGCCAGAGCTTTTGTGACGCCGAGCGCTTCCATTACAACTTTGCTGGAACAGTCGGTGAAGCTCCATTCTTTATCATTGTAGCGGCGGAAGACCTGCCAGGTCTCGATCAAATCGTCTTCTGTAAGCAGGTAGATCTCGACCATTTTCGACTCGAAGAATCTTTCGCCCATCAGCAGCGCGCGTTTAGATTCGCCGCGCGCCCGGAGCAATGTCAAAGTTTCGTCCACGATGTAATCGGTGGTGATCAGAGGCTCGGTGTTTTCATCCAACCATTCCGAGACCGCTTTGTGTTTTTCATCGGAAGGGATGATCGCGGCATACCACGCGCTGGTGTCTACGAAGATCATGTTCAAATTAAGAGTTTGGCTTGGCGCCGTAAAGCACGACATCGTGATCCGCGCCAGAAAAGCCGTCCTTCGGGGCTTCTTCGGGAAGCGCAGCGATCTCCGCCAGTATCTCCGCGAGCCGTTTGCCGGACTCGGCGCTCGGACGTTTGAGCAGGATGATTTCAACCACCTCGCCTTCGCTCAAAGTCACCGGATGGAGTGGGCGGAAGATGCCTTGCTCATATACTGCTTCGATTTGTTTCGTCATACACTTACCTCGCTGAACGTGGATAGATTATAGCAGATAGCGCGGATGGAAAAGGATTCATGATTTTGAGATCGCAACGCCGGAGACCTTTCCTTTTATTGGTTTCATCTGCGATCCGGCTTTCTCTTTCCGTCCCTGTGCGTGTTCGGCGCGCTCCGACCTGATGCGTTCCAACAAGACTGAAGCCGGCTCGTATTCGCGTCCTTCGCGGCGGGCAAGTTCGGCTTCCGTCGGCACGAGTTCGCCGCGAAAGGCTTTGGCAAGGATGGATTGTGGCAGCTTGTCCATGTGCGGTTTCGCCTTCTGGTAACGAGCTTCAATCTGATCAGCGAGTTTGAATAGGGCTTCGACGCGGCGGACAATTTCGTACTGCTCGTGTAGAGGGGGAACTCGGTGAAAAAGGGAATACTGCTCAGAGATGGGGACAAAGTCGCGCGTAGTTTGTTCTTTTACAACGTCCACTTGTTCGGAAAAGAATCGGGAGGCGAGATAAAGCATTACAAATCCATTGGCAAACACACGTGGCGAAACTCGGTAGTAGGTTGTCTGCGGAGTCAGAACACAATCACGATCAGCGATGGCTACGCGACCGACAGACCCCTTATGGGTGTAGATTACGTCACCCGGTTTGGCAAAGCCGACACGAAGCCTTGCGAGCGGCTCGCCTGACACCTTGTATGCATTATCATAATCAATGCGGAAGCCGTTTACTTGCGCCGCAGTGATGAATGGTAGGCCCGTCTCAGTGAAATCATTTACTTTTGGATGGTTCGCACCATGATTGCCGTCCTTCAAGTCTATGATTGCGCCACAACGAAGTAACTCGGCAGCCGAATATCGCCCCCATGTCGCCGGCAGTTCCCAATCATCAACCGCATCGGACACTGGCACTGATTCAGGAACTCCTCGCCTGACGCTACTAGCTGCATTGGGCTTTCTTCTTAGCTGTTCAATTGTGGTAGAGGCTGGCTCAACATCACAATTCTGCTCTCGCCAATCCGCCGTCAGCCTTCCCGAACACGCTGCCGCCAGCACCGCCTGCCGAAAGCGTTTGAGGACCACGGGAATTTTCGCCAGTCGCTGCTGGCAGGCATTCACTTTGCCGAGCAGCGTTTCCAACTTTGCTGCGATGCGATGTTGTTCGGTAAGTGGGGGGAGTAGAACTGGAATTTTGTTCATGGCTCCCTGCGTCAATTTCAGTCTCGTTGTTCCGTTGACGTACTCGTGGAAATCGAAATGGTTCAGAAAAAGTTTCAGGTAAGCGTTGCTTGTGACAGATATTTTAGCTCGCAGAACGTGTGCGTGATTGTTTACCCAGCTCTTGCCATTGATGATGTAAGCAATTGGTTTTGACTTGTCAAAGAACGGTGCCCCATCTTCACCGATCAGCAACAGTTCTTCATCAAAAAGGTAATCATCAATCCAGCCAACTTGCCCGGTTGCGCCGTAATAGGGAATCTTTCCTTGTCGTTGACTCCTCTCATCTGAATTAACAGGAACGCGGCGATTGTCCAGAACATCAACGCAATCGCTCAAACTACAAGTTATCCACCCCTCCGGCAACTCACTCACGCCACCACCTCCTTGCCGCGTAGCGGCGCAATGAATTTAGCCGTGCGTTTCAACGCACGGTCAGTACGCGAAATGATCCGGCGTCGCGTCAGCGACGGTTGAATCATTGCGGCGCACGTTTCAATCGTCGCTGACGCGACGGGATGGATTGTGTTATCGCGTTCCGTGGATTGAAATCCACGGCTATCGCGAATGAAACGATCAGCTTCTTCCGGCGTGGCAAAGACTCCTTTGCCAGAGCCGATCATCGCAACGTAATTTGACGCTGCTTTGGTATCCGCCTCTTCTTCTTTTTCAATTAGCGCAATAATCTCGCGCAAATCGTCCACGACCGCTTCGAGTTCCGTGATGGCTTCGCTTGCCAAATCCTGCGGCTCCGGCAATTCGTCGGCGTCTTCGAGCGATTCGTCGCGCAACCAGGTGATGTCGAGTTTGTAATCGCGCTCCTTGATTTCGCTGATGTGGAATTTGCGGAAGCGGCCTTCCGGGCCGGTGTCGGCTCGGCGGCTTTTGCCGGTCGGGTCCGCGCCGTAGCATTTCTCGAAGTCGGCGAAGTGCTCGCGTGACAGCGGGCGCTCTTTTTTGGTGATGCCCGGCACGTTGGAGCGCGCGTCGTAAATCCAGACGTTTTCGGTCGCGAATCCTTTCTGAAAAAAGATGACGTTGGCTTTGACTCCCTGACTGTAAGGCGAAAACGTGCCGCGCGGCAACCGCAGAATCGTGTGCAGGTTCGCATCCTTCATCACGATTTCAAAGATCTCTCCGGCTTTGTTCTCAAACAGGCAGTTATCAGGCAAAACGACAGCGGCGCGCCCGCCGGGTTTGAGGATCGTCAGGATGTGCTGAACGAAGTTGAGCTGCTTGCTTGAGGTTTCGATGGTGAAATCATCGCGGACGGGAATCTGATTAGCGCCCTTCGTGCCAAACGGCGGATTGGTCAGCACGCAATCGAAACGGCGGCCATCGAACGGGTCGTAGATCGAATCGCCAAGTCTGATTTCCGGTTCAAGTTCGTGTAGGTAAAGGTTCATCAGCGCCAGACGACGCGGACGTTGCACCAGTTCCTGGCCGAAGTATGTTGATTTCCTGACGCGCCTGGCCACGTCGCGATCCAGCGCGCCTTTGGTCTGCTGCATCAACCATTCATACGCTTCGACCAGAAAGCCCCCGACTCCGCAGGCCGGATCGCAGATGGTGAAGTCGCGTTGAGGGCGTGGATCGGGTTTGATCGAGCGCACAATAGAGCGGATCAGTTCGCGCGGCGTGAAGTATTGCCCCGCGCCTTTCTTGCCTTCGTTGGCGGCGCGTTCGAGCAAGCCTTCAAACGCCTCTGCCTTCACGTGAACATCGAGCGTCGTCCATTCAGTTTCATCAATCAGGCTGATGAGGCGTTTGAGGTTGACGGGATTGTTGAAGCGCGATTGCGCCTCGGCAAAAATGTCGCCGAGGATGCCGCGTTCACGCCCGAGTTTGCGCAGAAGGTCAACATAATAATCGGTAAGCTCCGTGCCGCTCCTGCTCTTCAGCGTTTGCCAGTCGCAGCCTTTCGGCAATTCGACACTGCGCTCGTCAGCCATCTTCAGAAAGAGTAGATAAGTGATCTGCTCGATATAATCGCCGTAATCAATGCCGTCGTGCCGCAGGGTGTGACAGAAGCCCCAAAGTTTCTGGACGATGTCGCTCATGCTTCTTGCTCTCGATTTCGCGGCCCCTGCCGCTCGATGTGTGGAGGGATGATGGTCTTTGAGAAATAAATGAAGCGAGTGCGTAAATCAGATAGGCGGAGCCTTTGGAGTGCGGTTGCTTGGAACCGCTTTGGTAGTCCACTTTGATACTTTGGCAATGATGGAAAGGGAGCCCACTCGGGTCTCTCGCCCCCGGAGTCTGTAGGACCGGAGATGACTACCAAAGCGGTTCCAAGCAACCGCACTCCAAAGGCTGTCGCCATTTTCTGTGGTCGACCGTATTCGACTTTTATTTGCACACGCTTCAAAACACCAGGCGGCAGGAGCCTCTGTAGGCGGTTTCCTCAAGCCGCTATCGCTTCGTTGATTTCGTTGATGACCGTAGCAAGCTGCCCGTTGAAAACGCGATTCGCTCTGCCCCAACCGCCGAAGCGGGTGAAGACAGGCAACTCTTCAAAGTCTTCCTGGTCTATCGAAAGATTTTCGACCAGATGATCGCGGATGCGGTCGAGCCATTGTTGCTGCTCTTCGGTGAATTTCTGTCCGGCAGGCGCCTTCTCGAACGCCTGCCGCACGCGCTCTTCGGCGGTCAGCAGCGGCGCTTCCTCACTCGCGGCATGCTTGACCATCGATATGATGTCTACCAGTGCTTTGTGATAACGAACCTGATGCGCCTTTTGCAGATTCTGGATTGTGAAACGTTCGGTCGTGGCGGCCAGTTTCTGCCGGAGTTCGCTGAGCGCCTGTGTGCCCCAACCCTGCGGACGGTCAAGCAGAATGCGAATGGCTTCGACCTGGGCGGGATTCTCTTTGACGAAATGAGAAAAAGCGACGAGGTAATCTTCCGGCTTGTACTCCTTGCCGTCCAACCCGCGCACCAGCCATTCGGAACTGACCGTGTCTTCAGCTTCGTAAGCGACCATGAATGTTCGGGGAGCGCGAGGATAACCGACGAGCAACTTCTGAAACTTTTCGTCGCGCAGCAGGCTCATCGTGCGCGTGAAATCGCGGCGCAGGTTGTCGGCGAGTTCGCTGGCGTAACGGCCCATATCTCCATCCGGGATGTAGGCGGTGAACATCTCGCGCGCTTCGCCAGACATTTCCTTTTCGATGCGTTGCAGCCGTTTGACCAGGCAACGGATGTTGTAATCGCGGTCGCGGTTGGCCCAGATGTCGTCAATGATCTGTTTGATCGTCCTGGTTTCGCGTTCGGGCGGTTCGGCGGTGATGGCGGTGGCTTTGCGGAAGTATTCGAGCAGAGTCCCGTCAAAACAATCGAAGACGACGAAATGCGACTTGTCAGGAAACTTCTCGCCCTTGCGCGTGCCGCGCCCCAGCATCTGCTCGAACAGGATGCGCGATTGCACCGGGCGCAGAAAGACAATGAATTCCAGATCTGGGATGTCCACGCCAGTGGTGAGCATATCTACCGAAACGACCACGCCGGGCTCGGGGCGATTGCGAAATTCGCGGATGCGTTGCAGCGGACGATCTACGCGACCGGTGATCTTCTGCACGAATAAATCGCCGCGCCCGAAGACATCGCGGGCAATGTTCACAAGGTTGTCGGCATGTGAAGTGTGCGGCAGATCGTTGACGGCGAAGATCAGCGCTTTTGGGAAACGTCCGTATTGTTGCTCATGTTCGTCGCAATAGGCTCTGATCTCTTCAAGGACGCGACGGTTTGAATCCGGCGCTGTGATCTTCTTTTCGACTTCGGTTGCGTCGAATTGCCGTTCGTCTTCCAGTTGATCGAGTTGTTCGGCGCCGGTTGTCGGGTCAATCATTCCGATCTGTTCGCCTTCTTTCAAGAATACGCCTTTCATCCGCACGTCGGAACTGATCTTCACCACGTCGTAATCAACCAGATAGCCTTCTCTGACGGCGCGTTCGTATTCGTAACGAAAGACAACGTCCTTGAAGTAGGCTTTGGTGTGAGCGGCGGGCGTCGCCGTCAGGCCAATTTTGATCGCGTCGAAATGATCGAGCGTCTTGCGCCAGACGGAAAGCTCGCCCGTCGTGTAACCGCGATGGCATTCGTCGGCGATGATGACATCAAAGGCCTGGATCGGAATGTCTAGCTTCTCCGCATCGTCGTCAATGGGTTCGTCTCCGGTCTCAAAGATCGCGTTTCGTCCTAACAAGTTTATGGTCATTCGCTGAATCGTCGAGACGTAAACGAAAGCGTGGCCGGGTTGCGGATCGGTCAGGTATGATGCGGGCAGCACGTTTGGGTCAAACCTTTCATCCTCGTCAAAATCATCGCGCTGGAATCGCTGGCTGTAGACTTCGTAAATCTTGTCGAACTTCAACCCCGGCTCAGGCTCGAAGGATGCGAATGCGCGCACGGCCTGCGCGGCCAAAGCGCGACGATCCACCATAAAAAGGATGCGCTTGCCGACGCCGGATTTCATCAGCCGATAAACCTGATTCACCAACGTGAAGGTCTTTCCTGTTCCGGTCGCCATTGCCACCAGCATTTCGCGTTTGCGCATCGCGATGGCTTTTTCAATTTTCAGGTTGGCTTCTTTCTGGTACGGGCGCAAGCGAGGGTGGTCGTTCGGAGTTTGAGCAAGCCAATGGCAGTCGGTTTCAAAGCTCCGCGCGAACATTTCGCGCAAAGCGTCGGGCGTGTGAAATTGGACGACCTTGCGCGATCTGTTCAATTGATTGCGCGCGTCCTGAAACCAGATCACTTCGCCATTAGTCGAGTAAAGAAATGGCGCGCGGTGGCCGTCGAAATTCATCGGGCTGTTGACCAGGCCTCGTGAGTAGCGCTGCGCCTGCGTCAACACGTTCTGCGGCCCGAGCGTCACCTTCTTGGCCTCGATAACTCCGAGAATGGCGCCGTCAACGCACAAGGCGTAATCCGCCGGGCCGCTGGCGGTCGGGAATTCTTCAATCGCGCAGTTTTGATACCAACTCAGCGGGCGGGCGGGATCGTAAGGAGCAATCGTCCATCCACGATCACGCAGTTGAGGATCGATTCGCTGTTTGCGCGTTTGTTTTTCACTCTCGTAGTTCATGCGCCGAGCGCCGCTCCTTCCAGAGGCCGTTCATTTATTCAGATTCGGAAAGGAGGCCGCTTGCCGGTGATTATGGCGCCACATCTTGCCTATGTCACTTAGCCTTGATCGCCTCGCTCAGGATACGTCCGACGCAGTTGCTCGGAGTTTCTATCTTGAGCAGCGTCGCGAGGGTCGGGGCGATGTCCGCCGGGCTGGCGTCGGAGTAGTAGGTTCCGGGCGCGATTCCTGCGCCGTAGAAGATCACGGGCACGTGCGTGTCGTAGGTGTAAGGCGTGCCGTGTGTGGTCGTAACGCCTTCGGCGATGAAGAAGAATGGTTGAGGCGCCACGACGAGGTTGCCGTTGCGGTGGGAGTAGAAGCCGTTCGCCACGCTGCGCGCTATCCTGGTCTGCGGCAGTCGGCCTGAAAGAATCTGCGAGCGCGTGAAGCATTCGGCGACGCCTTCGATCTTCACGACGGCCTGGCTCGCCACGCGCTCGACTTCTTCGACGTTGAGCTTGCGCCGCTCGATTGCGGCTTCATCGAGATAGACGTTGCCGTTGTAGAAATCCAGAATCCATTTCTCATCGCCGAAGCTTTTGTTGAGCGCGTTCTCAACGGCTTCCGTTACCGACTTCGGCTCGACGATTCCACCGAGGCCGAACTGCTGAGCGTGCGCCGGCACGGGCGCGACGCCGTGATCGGCGGTCAGCGCGATGAGGACCCGGTCGAGGCCGATCTTCCGATCGAGGTAGTTGAAAAACTCGGCCAGCGTGCGGTCTGTCCGAAGCGTGACGTCCTGCACTTCCTGGCTGTACGGGCCGTAGTTGTGCCCAATCAGATCATTCGACGAAAAACTCACGGTCAGCAGATCGGTCGTGTCGTCCGCGCCGAGTTGTTCGCCCTCGATCGCAGCTTTGGCGAAATCGACCAGATAATCGTTGGCGAACGGCGTGTATTGAAATTGGGTGTAGAACCGCGGCCCCGGAACTTCTTCGCCGCCGTTGATCAAGTAAGGAAATTTGTTTCCGGCGGAGAATTTTTCGTAAGGCATATCATCAGCGGTCGAGCGTTGATATGCCGATTCGGGCAGGAGTTTTTCCCACCGCTTGCCGAAGAAACGGTCAGGCCGCATTTCCTTATTGAATTTCTTCACCCATTCTGGCAGATCGCTGAAATAGTACGTACTCGAAACCAGATTGCCGGTGTTCATGTCGTACCAGTAAGCTCCGTTCGGATGTTTGCCCGAGGGCAGGATGGCCGAGCGGTCTTTGAGCGAAATGCCGATGACTTTGGCCTGTCCGCCGGTCGCCAATTTCAATTCGTCCCCGATCGTCGAGCCGAGCATTCTTGAAGGAGACATACCGGCGGCGCCGTCACGTCCGCCAACCAGTTTGACTTTGTCGTCAGTGACGCTCGTAACGCGCTTCCCCGACTCGCGGTCGAACCACTCGTTGCCGATGATGCCATTCATCGACGGAGTCGCGCCGCTCATAAACGTGGCGTGTCCGCAGGCGGTGTAGGTCGGCACGTGAATGTAATTGGCGTTCGTAAACACCGCTCCGCCGTTCAACAATCGTTTGAACCCGTCCTCGCCGAACTGGTCGTGGAAGCGCGTCAGGTAATCATAGCGGAACTGGTCGATCACTATGCCGACGACCAGGCGGACCGGCTTCGCGGCGGACGGCGCATTGGCGGCGCGGCGGCGCTGTTGCGCGGCGGTGGAAGTGGAAAAGAGGTTAGCGAACGCGAGAATAAGACAGAGCGCGTGCGCGAGGCGCGAGCGATTCAGCAAAGCTGTCGGCATGATCTCTCCTTGAATGCGTTGTTTGCGCAATGATGCGTTACGGCAGGCAAGCATAATCGCCGCAAAGATGGATGACAAGGCGCCGTTCTGTTCGGAGGCGCTGCCGGCGTCTTAATTCTACGTTACGGATGCAGGGGAATCATGGGGATCGAGAAAAGGAATTTCAGCCACGAATGAACACGAATGAACACGAATCTTTTTCTCGACCTTAATGATACACATGCCTTCCCCTTTGCTCCTATTCGTGTTCATTGGTGTTCATTCGTGGCTGAAGTTCCTTAAGCGATCTCGAAACAGGCCAGGAATTCACGGTTGCCGTCCGCTCCGAGTATTGGAGAGTCTATGACGTTCATCGGGCGCATCCCGAGGCCGGCGGCGAACGATGTGATCTCTTCAACGACGCGACGTTGCGCCGCTTCGTCGCGCACTATGCCGCCCTTCCCCACCTCATCGCGCCCGACCTCGAACTGAGGTTTGATGAGCGTGATCACAATGGCAGGCGCCTGAAGGAGCGGCGGGATGGCCGGAAGGATTTTGGTCAGGGAAATGAATGAGACGTCGGCGGTAGCGATGTCGAAGCGGTCGGAGAAATCGTCCGGCGAGAGGTAGCGCGCGTTGACGTTCTCGCGCAATTCGACGCGGCTGTCCTGTCGCAATCTCCAATCCAGCTGGCCGCGCCCGACGTCGATGGCGACGACGCGCGCCGCGCCACGCTGCAGCAGGCAATCGGTAAATCCGCCAGTCGAGGCGCCGATGTCGAGACAGATTCTGCCAGCCACTTCTATCCCGAAATGGTCGAGCGCGGCGGCCAGCTTCAAACCGCCCCGGCTGACGAAAGGCATCGGCTCGCGGATCGTCAGCTCAATGTCAACCGGAACCAATTGGCCGGCCTTGTCCAACCGCAGTTGACCGCTGAAAACCTGACCAGCAAGAATTAGCGCCTGCGCCTTCGCGCGGGTCTCGGCCAGCCCGCGCGTTACGAGCAATTTGTCCAGGCGTTCCTTGCCGATCTTTTGTCTCATCGGAGTTATATATTGATTGAGAGGAAGAGGACCACAAAAAGGACAAAGCAGAACACAAAAGTCACAAATAGTCTTTAGGGTTGAGGCTCTCTTTTCTATCTATTTTGTGACTTTTGTGTTCTGCTTTGTGCTTTTTGTAGTAATTCACGACTTTCTTTCAATTATAAAACGGGCTATCGAGTCCAGCATTGACGTGTCGCGATGCGTTCGTCGCGCCGCGCCGATGGCTTCGCGGCAGAGGCGATGGGCCATCTGTCTGGCGCCGTCGATTCCGTAAAGCGCGGTGTAGGTGGCCTTTTGACTTGCGGCGTCCTTGCCGGCGGTCTTGCCCAGTTCCTCACTGGTGGCTGTTTCGTCCAGCAAATCGTCGGCGACCTGAAACGCCAATCCGGCCTTCTCTCCGTATTCGGTTATCGCGTTCAATTCGTCCTCGCTCGCGCCGCCGATGATCGCGCCGATGCGAACCGCGCATCGAATCAAGGCCCCGGTCTTGGCGCGATGAATCTCTTCAAGTTGAGCGCCGGTGACGTGTTTGCCTTCAAATTGAATGTCCAACACCTGGCCGCCGATCAAGGCCCCCGTCGTCGCGGACGCGTGGGCCACTTCTGAAATCACGCGCGTTTTGGTTTCGGGGCTTTGCGCTTCGTAATCGGAGAGCGTCAGGAAGGCCTGGGTCAGCAGCGCGTCTCCGGCGAGGATCGCCATCGCTTCGCCGAATTTGACGTGACATGTGGGCATCCCCCGGCGCAAATCGTCGTTGTCCATCGCCGGCAGATCGTCGTGAATCAACGAGTATGTGTGAATCATTTCGAGCGAGCATGCGGCGGGCAACAGTTCCCGCTCGCCGGCGCCGAAGACTTCGCCCGTCGCGATGGTCAGGATCGGGCGCAATCGCTTGCCGCCGGCGAAGACGCTGTACCTCATCGCCTGGTGAATGAGCGAAGGACTCTCCGATTCGGACGGGAGCAGACGATCAAGCCACTGATCGACCCGCTCGGTCTTTTGCTGGAAATATTCGGTGACGTTCACTTTAGAAGGGGACTGAATCATCGGTCTTGTTTTCGTCTCGGGGCGTTTCTACAGATTGGATTTGCGGGTTGATCGATGCGGCGTTGGCCGCAGAAAGGGCCTCGCGCGTCTCGGCGGCGGCCGTCGCGTCTTTCGGGGGTTCGAAAGGAGTGACTTTGATCTCGCCGCGCTCCCTCAAAAGCATCTCGACTTTGCGTTCGGCGTCTCCCAATTGGGACTGGCAGCGGCGGGCGAGCGCCACGCCTTCTTCGAAAAGCTCAAGCGCGCGTTCGAGCGGCAGGTCGCCCGATTCGAGATGCGCGACTATCCGCTCCAATGAAGCCAATGAGGATTCAAAGCTTTGTTCCTGCTCTTTATTTTTGTTCATAAGTTTTACTCTTTCCGAATCGGCTATTGGTTAAATCGAGCCACATAAGGTTGGGACAGTACCGCGCGCGTAGAGTGGGACAGACTTTAGTCTGTCCGCCCTCGATTGGCGCTATGGACAGACTTTAGTCTGTCCCACTCGCTATGGACAGACTAAAGTCTGTCCCACTCTACGCGCGCGGTAGCGGTACCGGCGTTCCGATGTCGCTCGGCCTGATTTAAAGCAGTTTGCGCATGTGAAGCCGCTCTAAATCAATCCGCCCGGCAGCTGACTTCGCCGTCTTCAAAACGCAGCGCCAGTTTCTGTCCCGTCTTGACCATCGCCGCGCGCGGGATCAGATTGCCGGCCTCATCCTTCACCAGAGCGTATCCGCGCCCCAAGACCGCCAGAGGCGAGAGCATGTCGAGCTTGCTTGCGGCCACGGCCATGTTGTGCCGTTTGGCCTCCAGCCTCCGCTGAACCGCGCGACTCAAGCGCTGATCGAGCGCGTCTAACCGCCCGGATTTGACCGCGATCAGGGCTCGGAGATCGGTCGCTTCGAGGCGTCGTCTCGTGTCCTGAAGCTTCGAGCCGGAATTTCTCACGCGCGCCCGGAGCGCTTCGGCGGCGCGCCTTTCAAGTTCACGGCATTTCGCCGAAAGCGACAAGACAGTCTTCGCCGCCTCCGCGAACCCGCGACTCTCGATCAGATCGCGCAGTCGCGATTTGCGCACAAGCAGAGAGTGAGTCATCGCGCGCGCCAACGAGTTTTGCAGGTACTCAATCCGGGCCGTCAGATCGCCCGATTCCGCCGCGACTATTTCGGCGGCGGCCGAAGGCGTCGGGGCGCGATAGTCGGCTACGAAGTCCGCGATCGTGTAATCGGTCTCGTGGCCGACAGCGGAGACCACCGGGATTTCGGATTCATAAATCGCGCGCGCGACCGGCTCTTCATTGAACGCCCACAGGTCTTCGATCGAACCGCCGCCGCGCCCGACGATGATCACGTCGATCTCATTGCCTGGCTTCTTCGCGTGTTTGTTGAGCAGACGAATCGCGTCCACGATTTCGCGCGCCGCGCCGGTTCCCTGCACCTTGACGGGCGTGATTATGACGTCGATCCCCCGGTTGCGCCGTTCGAGCACGTGGAGCATGTCGCGCAGCGCGGCGCCGGCCGGCGAGGTCACGATGCCGACGCGTCGCGGCAGGAGCGGCAGCTTTCTCTTGCGAGCCTCGTCGAAAAGTCCCTCGGCGGCGAGCCTTCTGACCTGCTGCTCGAACGCGAGTTGCAGCGCGCCGACGCCCAGAGGCTCCATGACCTCGACGACTATCTGATATTCGCCTCGAGGCTGATAAACGGTCAGACGGCCCCGCAACCGAACTTCGAGCCCGTTCTCAGGCTCGAAGCGCATCAGCCGGTTCCATTGCCTGTAGAACACTGCGCGCAATTGCGAATGCGAGTCCTTCAGCGTGAAATACCAGTGGCCCGATTGATGCCGCTTGTAATTCGAGACCTCGCCCTGCACGTGCAGCGCGAAAAATTCCGATTCCAGCGCGTCCTTGATCTGTTCGGTCACCTCGGTGACCGTAAGTACGCGCCGCTCGGCGAAGAGCGCGGCGAGCAATTTAGAACTGGATTCACTCATATTTTGCGCCTTTGCGCCTTTGCGCCTTTGCGAGAACCAGCGCCACAAAATCGCCCGACTCTGGAAGAATCCCTGGTTCTCGCAAAGGCGCAAAGGCGCAAAGGAAAATTGTTAGCCGGTAGATGCGTCCGATTTCGTCCTCATAGACCGCATGTTATAGTTGCCAGCTTGGCGGACGGGACGATTTGCTATGCCTCATTTATCAATAGTCATTCCGGCGTATAACGAAGAAGAACGCATCGGCCGGACACTTACTGAAACTTTCGATTATTTAGACCGACAGAATTATTCGAGCGAAGTAATTGTAGTCAATGACGGTTCAACAGACCATACTGTCGAGGCGGTTCGCGAATTCGAGAGTCGAGCGGGCGGCAGGCTGCGGTTGGTCGAGAATCCGGGTAATCGAGGTAAAGGCTATTCCGTGCGAAACGGAATGCTCAAGGCTGACGGCGAGATTGCTCTCTTTTTTGACGCTGATCTGTCGACCCCGACGAGCGAAATCGTCAAAGTTGTCGGGCCAATAGTCGAGGGTCGCTACGACATCGTCTTAGGGTCGCGCGCGATTGATCGCAGTCTGATCGGAACGCATCAATCGTTTTTCCGCGAGACCGTCGGGCGAGGCGCCAACTGGGTCCAGTTCGCGTTCACCGGATTGAGATTCAAAGACACGCAGTGCGGGTTCAAAGCCTTTCGGCGGGAGGCGGCGCAATCGGTCTTCAGGTTGCAGCGGATTGACGGTTTCGGTTTCGACCCAGAAATACTCTTCATCGCCAAAAAGCAGGGCTGGCGGCTGCTGGAGACCCCCGTCCGTTGGAACCACGTCGAAGGCTCGAAGTTGAACCCGGTAACCGCGCCGATCAAGGCGCTGATGGAAGTCTCGACCATCAGGTGGAATAATCTCCTGGGCAAATACGATGAGCAGACTGAACGTCAACATTGATCACATAGCGACAATCCGTCAGGCCCGCCGGACCAACGAGCCGAACCCGGTCTCGGCCGCCGTGATTTGCGAACTGGCCGGCGCCGACGGGATCACGACTCATCTTCGCAGCGACCGGCGACACATTCAGGATTACGACCTGATCGCGCTCAAACAGGTCGTCATCACCCATCTCAACGTCGAGATGGCCGCGACCGACGAGATGGTCGAGATCGCCACGCGCATCAAACCTGACGTCGTGACGCTGGTGCCCGAGCGCCCGCAGGAAGTCACTACCGAAGGCGGACTCGACGTCGTATCGAACCAGAAGGCGATCCGCCAGGGCGTCAAGAGATTGAACGACGCCGGCGTATTCGTCAGCCTCTTCATCGATCCCGACTTCGAGCAGATCAAGGCGGCGGCGAAGCTCGGCGCTTATCAGATCGAAATATGCACGGCCAGTTACGCGCAATTTAACGAGCACCCGGGAGACGCGACCGTCCGCAGAACCGGGGAGATCGAGAAAGAACTGGCGCGCATCGGGGCCGCCGCGCGCTTGGCGTCGAAGGCCGGATTGAAGGTCTCGGCGGGGCACGGGCTGACCTACCGCAACGTCGGCGCGGTCGCCCGCATACCCGAGGTCGAAGAATTCAACATCGGACACAACATCATCGCGCGGGCCGCTCTGGTCGGACTCGACCGCGCGGTGCGAGAGATGGTTGAAGCAATCCGCATCGCGCAGAGGATCGAAGATTGAAGATCGAGGATCGAAGATTGAAGATCGAGGATCGAGGATTGAAGATCGCGCCGTCGCGCGTAAGGCGACCTTCTATCCTCTATCCTCTATCCTCTATCCTCGATCTTCTTCAGCGTATTTCGCGTTCACTGCTTCTGATTTTGGTCATCTGTCTGCTCGCCGCCCCGACGCGACATGCGCAACAGCAAAATCCTCGGGAACAGGAGGGCAAGGCGAAAACGCCGCCGATCAGCTCTCACGTCGTCCTGATCACGATCAGCGGTCTGAGGTCGGATTTGGTCACGGGCGCGGAATCGCAGCGCCTGAACATTCCGACCATTCAAGCGCTGCGGACGCAGGGATCGTATGCGGTAGGAATCGAGAGCGTATTTCCGTCGCAGACCCTTCCCGCTCACGCGAGTATGATTACTGGATCGCCGCCGGCGGACCACACCGTCACTTCCGATTATGCTTTCGACCAGGAGGGCGCTTCGCAGTCGAAGGATCCGCGCAAATCGGCCAGGGAGATCAAAACAGAGACCGTCTTCGACGCGGCGCGGCGCGCCGGGCTGGTCGTGGCGGCCGTCGGCTTTCCTCTGACCACCGACGCCGCGATTGTTTTCAATCAGCCGGACACGACCGACGATTTCGTCAAGGCGTTGTCGGCGGCCGACATTATAGAGAAGCATCGCCCGAATCTATTGCTGGTCAATTTCACTTCGTTCTACGAGGCGCAGCGGCGCTACGGGCCGCTCTCGGCCGAATCCCTCCGGGCGATGGGATCGATAGACGGGCTGGTCAAAAAGATCGTTGACGCGGCTGAAAATTCTCGAATAGCCGAAGAGACGACCTTCATCCTGGTTTCCGATTCCGGCGCGTCGAAGGTCGAAAAGGAGTTCAACCCGAATGTCCTGTTGGCGAAAAAAGGCTGGCTCGCTACGGACGACCACGGGCGGATCACGTCATGGCGGGCCGTCGCGCAGTCCTTCGGCGGTTCCGCAGCCGTCTTCGTCAAAGACCCCAAAGACGAGGACTTCATCCACGAAGTCGAGACGTTCTTCACTCAACAGTCCGAGAAGCCGGACAGCCCCATCTGGCGAATCATCACCAGACGCGAGGCGACCAAACTCGGCGCCGACCCTCACGTGGCGCTCTATCTAGACGCGGCGCCGTTTTACGCGATGACGGCCAAAACGACGGGCTCGCCCATAACCAATTTGACCAAGGGAGCTGACCGCGCGGCGCGGGGCTACGCGCCTTCGCGGGTGGAGATGCGGTCGCTGTTCGTCATCGCGGGAAAAGGAATCAAATCGGGCGTGCAGATGCCCTACGCGCGGTTGATCGACATCGCGCCGACGGTGGCGAGACTCCTCGGTTTGGAAATGAAAACCGCGCGCGGTAGAGTAATCACTGAGGTGATCAAATGAGTATGTTCTGTCAGCATTGTGGAAACAGCCTGGCGCCTGAAAGTCTCTTCTGTAACCGCTGCGGCTCGAAGGCGTCGAACCCAAAGGGCGCCGGGACGTGGCGCGCCGGGCGCCAGGCGCCGGCGCCTCCGCGGCCAGCGCGCCGCGCGCCGGTAGTTCCCTCCACTCCCGATCAGGAATCATTCGATGAGTATGAAGAAGATTATCCGGAGAGCCGCGATAAAGGTTACCGCGAAGACTTCGCCGATCCGGATCAGGTGATCTTCAGCATAACGCCGGCGTTTTACGAAGTCCTGCCGAGTTACCTGTTGGCGGTCGTGCTGTCGTTGATCGTAACGATGGGGGTCGCCTATGCGCGCGGCAGTTTAGGGATTGCGCTGATCGCCGCCGCGATACTTTTCATAAGGCCAATTTTTCGACATATACGACTGAGGCGCACGGTCTATACGCTGACCGCCACGAAGCTTGAGATTCGAACAGGAATACTTTCGAAGGACGCGAAAAATATCCCGCTTCGTCATATAGACAATGTGGAAGTCAGTGAATCACTGAAAGAACGCTTGATAGGCATCGGAGACGTGCTGATTGACAGCGCGGCGCTCGACACTAAAATGGTGCTGAATAACATCAGGGATCCTCGCAAATACGCGGATATGATCATGGACCAATTGCAGAATTGAAGGAAGGCGGCGCCGAAATATGCTGAAATACATGGATGTAATGCTTTTGGAACGACGAGATGAGAACGCTGAAGGGGATCGAGGATCGAGGATCGAGGATCGAGGATCGAGGATTGTCCTACACGTAATGACGCGGTCTTCTATCCTCGATCTTCTATCCTCTATCCTCCATCCTCGATCATCGACCCTCTTCCACGTGTTCTGTGTTCTGCTTTTGACCGCGCAGGGCGTTCAAGCTCAAAGCGGCGATAAAGAGTTGTTGCCCGATCGCCTCGGCCAGAGATGGCGGGCGGTCAGTCCGGCGCGCGTTCTCGACGGGCAGCGACTTTCGGGCCTGCCTGACGCCGATGTGCTTGGAGAGTACGGGCTGCAAAGATTCATCGGTCGCGTTTACACCGACGGCCGTGTCGAATCGTCGGTCGAAGTCTTCGAGTTGAATACAATACCCGGCGCATACGGGTTGTTCACATTCAACCGGGGACAACTTCCCCCGAACAGCCGCGAATGGCGCCAGGACCGCTATGTCGTCAGAGTTTCCAGCCGCGCGGCCGATGAGGATTCCGAACGACAGATGTTTGAAGCGATAAAGCCCGATCTGGTAGGCGGCGAAGGAGAGCTTCCGCCGTTGCCGCTGCATTTGCCCGAAGCGGACAAAGTCGCGGATAGCGAAAAATACGTCGCCGGCCCGGCGGCTTTGGCCAGGCTGAAAAATTTCAGCGGCCTGAAAGACGCGATCGGTTTTGGCGTCGGGGCGGAAGTGACCACGGCCGATTATCGCAGCGGCGGCGGGCAAATGAATTTGATCATCGTGGAGTACTATGCGCCGCAATCGGCCGCGGAGGGGGATGCGCGGATCCGGGATCATTTCAACTCTCTTCCTCAAACCGAGAAAGACCGGCTGATACTCAAACGCGTCGGCAATTACGTCATCGCGATGTCGAACGTTCAAGACATGCCCGCGGCGCAAAATATCGTCGGCCAGATCAAGTATCAAAAGAAGATTTACTGGGCGGGGCGAAAGTTCACCGACATTCCGCTCGAATTCCGCCCGCCCGATCCGCTCGCGGTCGAGGACATGACTAGAACAGTCAAGACTATGATTCGCTCCTTCTACTGGACGGGCATCGCAATACTCAGCGCGCTCCTTTTAGGAGGCGCCGTCGGCTTCTCGCTCTTTCAGTGGAAGCGCTATCGCCGCCGCAAACTCGGATTGGACGACATGTTCAGTGACGCGGGCGGGACTATCAGGCTCAACCTGGATGATTATTTGTTGTCCGACAACACTCAAATCGATCGGAGCGGCGAGAGTGAAAAACTAACCCGGCGCAGTCAATAGCTGGACAGACTAAATACAGCGTTAACTAAATTTTTTGGCGCTTATTTAAATCAGAATAGTCGAGATTGGTACTGTACCGGCACCCCAATGTTGCGTGTTACGGTTTAGGGGTAACACCGAACAACTTAGTTAACGATGTACTAATTACACCGTAAACTAAGGTTGTTTGCATTTCTGTGGACGATCAGATCCTATGCCGCGGTAGCGGCATTTGAATTTAGCCCGGCGTTTCAACGCCGGGTAAGATGTGGGAAAAGCCTCGCGTCGCGTCAGCGACGCTTGATTTCAGGCGTCGCTGACGCGACGCGGAGGCTCTCACACACCTACCGTGGGTTGAAACCCACGGCTAAATTCAAATGCCGCTACCGCGGCAGGAAGACCTGAGCAGTTACGGCTTTTCAGGCAAAACACTAAATCTCATAGTTAACAGTGTAATCAGTCCGTATCACTAATTTTCCCGCACAAACAGGACCCGCAGCTTATGAGTAACAGAAGAGATTTTCTGAAGACTTCCGCAATGGGGGCGGCGGCGACTTTGCTGCCGCAAAACGATCTCATCGGCTCGCCTACGCCGAC
>WNFU01001778.1_pt1 | contig 44586 bp, 40 predicted proteins | sample 5400121 | NCBI WGS metagenome assembly WNFU01 (sample SAMN13153360, study PRJNA577476) | soil metagenome | isolation source: 100 cm soil or saprolite under grassland replicate 1 | place: USA:California | collected 2016-06-15 | reverse complement strand
ACGCTGGCAAAGCCCGCGGCCGAGGCGACCTGGCTCATCGGCAGCGAGGTCGTCTCGATCAACAGCCGCGCGGTCTGGGAACGCTGCGCCCGGGCCAGCGCAAGTGGGCCGGCTCCGAGTTCGGCCAGCAGCTGGCGTTCCACCTGCCGGGTGCTGTACCCGAGTCGAGCGGCCAGACCAGCCACGCCATCGCGGTCGACCACGCCGTCGGCGATCAGCCGCATGGCGCGTGCCGCCAGATCGGCGCGCATGTTCCACTGGCGGGTCGGCGTCCGGACCGTACCGCGACCACGCTGGACACCATCCTGTTCATCGTTGGAGGTGTGGCCATCGCCGTCACCGTCCTCGTCATCGGCGCCGTGACCCTCGCCGCCTTCACCCGCACGACAGCACCCTCGCCGATGGCCTGGGCGATCCGGTCAGGGCTGGTGGTGCTGCTCGCTGCCCAGGCCATCGGTGTCTGGATGATCGTGCACGGCGTGTCGCTGATGAACGCCGATGCCGACCCGCTCACGCAGTCGATGAGCACGTACGGCGGTGCGGGAGCGATGAAGATCGCCCACGGTGTCCCCATGCACGCGATCCAGTTGTTCGGAGCGCTGGCCTGGCTGCTGTCGTTTCCGGCCTGACCCAGCGTCGACAGTTGGGGCTGGTGGTCCTGGCGGTCGCCGGATACGCAGGCCTGCTGGGTGTCGTGCTGCTGCGCACCGTCTACGGGCTTGCACCGTTCGATCTGCGCAGCGTCTCCACACCGATCTACCTGATTGCGGGTGGGTTCTTGGCCGCCTCCGCGGTCGCCGCCGTGGCCGGCTTGCATCACCGCGCCGCGGCCCCCGGGAGGTGATTCCAGGTCGCGATGTGCTATCCGAGTAGGTGGTCGAAGTCGCCGTCCTTCGCTCCCTCAAGGAACGCACGCCATTCCGCGTCGGTGAAGATCAGCGCCGGCCCTCCCGGGTACCTGGAGTTGCGCATCGCGGCCCCGCCATCTGGCAGCTTGGCCGTCTCGACGCAGTTACCCTGCGCGCTGCTGCGCCCGCTCTTGCACCAGTTGACCCCCCGCAGCTCATTGGCGGGCATGCCGTTGTGGGTCTCAAGCATCCGCAAGCTCCTTCCCTTCCTCTGCACTTGGCATCTGACAGTTGCGTTGGCAATTGCATCCGCACTTGGCATGCCAGATCATAACGAGACTCGAGCCATTGTGCATGGCGTAACTGAGGACTCCGCGATGGTCGCGATGACGCGGGTCATTCTGGCGCCGACGCCACGGTCCCAGCGCCCGCGCGCTCGCCATGCCCCGTTTGTTCCTGACTCGGGTATCTGGGCCGCTAGCGGACGCCCTGCCTCCAGCGTGGGCGCGCCTCGCAAACCCTCCGCAGGATGGCGACCAACTCGGCCGTCCGGATGCCCTTGGCAACGCCGGCATGTGCCCCGGACTTGCGGATGGCGCTGGCAAGTTGGGCGTCGTCCTCCCCGGTCCACAGCACCACGCGCGTCTCCGGTTGCTGCTCCCGCAGGGCCCGGGCGGCCTGGATGCCGTCCATCCCGGGCATGCGCAGATCCATCAGCACCACATCAGGGTCTCGCGTGGCCGCCTGGGTCAGGGCGTGGGCGCCATCGGCGGCCTCGCCGACCACCATCAGCCCGGCCTCCTCGAGGGCGGCGCGGACGCGGTCCCGTAGCACGGCGCTGTCGTCGACAACCAGCACTCGCAGCCCGGTCGCGGTGTCGGTGCCCGCCTGTAGCATCGCGATCCTCGCGTGATATGCGCGGCTTGGTACCCAGACCATGATCACCTATGCCAAGTGCGGATGCAACTGCAAATGCCAAGTGTCATCTGCTAGTGCAGATGCGGCATGCGAGTGGTTGGTCGTCCCCAGGGAACGTGTCAGACTATGCGCTGACCCATCGGCGAGAGCCGGGAGGCAAGCGTGACCACGGTGCAGCCGGGAGGCGGCCCGACCGTCCGACGGATGCTGGTAGGCGCGCAGCTCCGCCGGCTTCGCACCGACAGGGGCATCTCGCGGGAACAGGCCGGCGAGGCGATCCGGGCGTCGGAGTGGAAGATCCACCGGCTGGAGAACGGCCAGGTCAGCTTCAAGGAACGCGACATCGTCGACCTGCTCCGCCTCTACGGGGTCACCGACCCCGGCGAGGTCGCGGCGCTGGTCACCATGGCCCGCGAGGCCAACGAGCCCGGCTGGTGGCAGCACTACAGCGACGTGCTGCCCCAGTGGTTCCGGGCCTATGTTGACCTGGAGTCGGCCACGACGCTCATCCGGACCTACCAGGGCCAGCTCATCCCCGGCCTGCTGCAGACCGAGGACTACGTGCGCGCGGTGATCGGTGGCGCGCTGGAGGAGTCGCCCGAGGAGGCCGAACGCCGTGTCGCGCTCCGGGTGGCACGGCAGACGCTGCTGACCCGCCCCGGTGCGCCCGGGCTGTGGGCGGTGGTGGACGAGGCGGCCCTGCGGCGCCCGGTCGGCGGTCCCAAGGTGATGCGCGCCCAGCTCGAGTGGCTCATCGATGCCACCAAGTTGCCGAACGTCACCTTGCAGATCCTGCCGTTCGGCGCGGGGGCGCATCCGGCCATGGTCGGCGCGTTCAGCATCCTGCGGTTTCCTGATCAAGAGCTCCCAGACATCGTCTACCTCGAGCATCTGACCAACGCCTTGTATCTCGACAAGCGCGAGGACGTCGAGCGGTACCTCCACGTCATGGAGAACATCTGCGTGCACGGCAAGCCTCCAGACGAGACGGCGGAGGTCCTCGGCCAGATCGCGAAGGAGACGGGAGATGCTTGAGGCTGGTCTCGGCGAGGGAGCCGTGGTCGGGTTCAGGAGTGGTCGGCGTCGCGTTCGGCTGCATCCATGACTTCGTCGGTCACCTTCGTCATGCCGGCGACCAGGGCGAGCGTCAACAGCGCCATGACGACGAACACCGCACGGAGCCCGAGGACCTGGGCCAGCAGGCCGCCGGCGGCGGCACCGAGTGGCATGGCGCCCCAGGCGACGAGGCGGTAGCCGCTGTTGACGCGTCCGAGCAGTCGGTCGGGGGTGACCCGTTGCCGCAGTGACACCGTGATGACGTTCCAGATGGCGTTGGCAGTGCCCCCGACGAAGAACGCGGCGCCGATCAAGAACGGATTGGCCGTGACGGCCGGGACGCCGACGAGGAGCGTGCAACCGAGGATGGTCAGCACGAGCGAGCGGGCGCGGCCGAGCCGCTGTTCGACCCACTCGGCGACAAGGGAGCCGAGCAGACTGCCCGCCGCGACGGTGGTGAGCAGCAACCCGTAGGCTGGCTCGGACAGCCCCATGGCGGACGCGGGACCGACCGCGTAAAGCACGAGGATCGCCCACGTGGCGTTCGAGGCGAAGTTGAAGACGCCCACGATGACGGCAAGGGTCCGCAGGAGGCGCTGACGCCACAGGAAGCGCAGCCCTTCAGCGACGTCGGCGCGCATGGTGGTGCGCTCGTCCCGCTCGATCCGGAACGGGCCGTGCACGAGCAGCAGGACCGCCACGGCGACCGCCCAGAGCGCCGCCGGCGTGGCGAACGCCATCGCCGCGCCTGCCGCCACCAGGAAGCCGCCCAGGGGCGGGCCGACGAACTGATTCGCGGTCAGCTCGGCGGCGTACAGGCGTCCGTTGGCACGCGACAGCTGGTCGCGCGACACGACCAGCGGCAGGATCGACTGTGCCGAGGTGTCGTAGATCGTCTCGGCGACGCCGATGCAGAGCGCGACGACGTACAGCACCCAGATCGAGCCGTCGTCGACCATGACGGTCAGCACGAGCACAACCAGCAGCATCGCCCGGACGGCGTTGGCGCCCAGCATCGCCCGGCGGCGGTCGAGCCGGTCGGCGAGTGCGCCGGCTGGCAGCGCGAAGAGCAGCCACGGGAGCGTCAGCGCGAAGGTCAGTCCCGCGATCAACGTGGGGGAATCGGTGAAGCGGATGGCTACCAGCGGCAGCACGACCTTGACGACCCCGTCGGCCAGGTTCGACAGACCGGATGACGTCCACAGCCGCCAGTAGGCGATCCCCAGTGACGGTCGCCCGGCACGGGGCATCCGCCGGTCATTGGCCTGCGTCCAGTCATCGTCCACCATGAATCGAGGATGGCAGATCGATTGATAAAATTCAAATCGATATGACGGACGTCGATCAGTGGGCTACCCTGTGGCCATGGGCGATCAGGGCACCGAGCAGCAGCCGCCGGGCGGGTCCTCGCCGTACCCGCGGCAACGACATGCGGCAACGGTTCTCGAGGCCAAGGCCCTGGCGCATCCGCTGCGCCAGCGCATCCTGCGGCTGTGCGCGCAGCGGGAGCTGACGAACAAGCAACTGGCCGACCGGCTCGGCAGTGAGCCGGGGACGGTCTTCTACCACGTCCGTCTGCTCGTCGCTGCAGGCCTCCTGCAACCAGCACCAGTGCGAACCGGCGACAGCGGCGCCCTCGAGAAGCCCTACCGGTCCACGGGGCGATCCTGGTGGCTGGATGACCCGCTGGCCGACGCCGAGCCCGAGGCCGCGCTCGCTCCGATCCAGGCGTTCCAGGACGAGCTGCACGAGGCAGGACCCGGCTCTGTCCAGACGTTCGCACGGTTCACGCTGCACCTGTCGCCCGAGGACGTCGCGGCGCTGGATCGCCGCGTCCTCGCGATCCTCGACGAGTACGTCGAGACCGAGGACCAGCGCCTCGACCAACCCGCGCATGGCGGCATCGTCGTCGTGCACCGACTCGCCGAATGAAGCTTGCCGAGGTGATGGCGTCGGATTCCGTGAAGGGCATCGGGTGCGCTATTGGGCACTCAGGATCACCACGAGTCGCAGCGCCAGGACGCCGATCAGGACCAAGCCGGGCACGGCCATCGAGGCCACCGCCGGCTGCGCGACCACCGCCCCCTCACCGGTGACGGCGAGGCGATCGGTGACCAGGCGGCCCAGCCCGGGCAGAAGACCAGCGAACGCCACCAGCCACAGCAGGATCCAGGGGAAGCCGAAGGCGTCGTCCAGCGTACCGTTGGGGATGAGGGTGAGCGCGAAGAGCACGATCAGCACGAACTCGAGGAGCGTGAAGAGACGCTCGGAGAGCACGAGCGCGCCGATGCTGGGCTGAGCGTCCGGCCGGTAGCGGACCAGCAGCGTGAGCAGGGCGGCCGAGCCGCAGAGTCCGGAGGCGAGAAAGAGCCCGCCGAGCGCCCACGTGTCGCTCCAGATCGGCTGGTTCGAGACGGCCAGGAGCACGCCGGTGTAGCCGGCGACGAACGTGGCCAGCACCGCCCCGGCGACGTTCCAGAGCTTGCCCGGCATGCCGTCCAGCAGCCCCACGGCCCGGTCGGCGAGCCGCAGGCGGAGCGCCCGGTCGTGCACCAGCACCTCGACGAAGGTCACGGTGACGAACAGACCGTAGACCACCAGCGCCCACGAGCCCAGCGACATCGGCGACCAGGGCTTGAAGTTCACGCCCCCAGCGCCCGGCGTGGTGTTCACCAGCATGTGCCAGAAGCGGAGCGGCTCGCCAAGGTCGACCGTGAGCAGGATCGGGCACGGGAGGAACGTCAGGAAGGCGGCGTAGTAGCCCAGCCGGGCGGCCGGCTCGTCCCAGCGCTCGCCCCGGAGGCGCAGCAGCGTCGCGATGGCATAGGAGCCGCCCGTCAGGCCGGCCAGGAAGAAGTACGGCACGATATACCAGGTCCACTCGGGCGGGCGGACGAAATGCTGGGCCTGGGCCAGGACTGTCATGGCGCATCCGCCTCGGGCCGGATCGATTGCTCAGCGGGCGGTGTCGTTCCCTGGGGCGGTGCTCCCTTGGCAGCCATCTCCTGGGGCGGTGGCCGGCGCCGGCGCAGCGCGATCAGCCCGGCGAACAGCCCCAGCACCGCGGTGGCCGCCCCTGTGAGCCAGCTGCCTGGGTTGTTGCGGCTCGGCAGCACCGCGTTCTCGACGCTGGGCAGCTTGTAGGCCTCTGGCTTGTCCATGAGCAGGAAGAACGCGTTGAGCCCGCCGTAGACCGACTCGTCGTGCCCGTACAGGTTCGCCTCGGAAACGCCCTGCGCGTGGAGGTCGGCCAGGCGCGTGCTCGCCTGCTGTCGCAGCTCATCGATGGGGCCGAACTGGATCGAGTCGGTCGGGCAGGCCTTGGCGCAAGCCGGCTCGAGGCCGCCCTGCAGCCGGTCGTAGCAGAGCGTGCACTTGCGCGCGACCCCGACCTTCTCGTCGAAGCCGATCACGTCGTAGGGGCACGCCGCGATGCAGTCGCGGCAACCGTTGCAGACATCCTGCTGGATGAAGACCGTGTCGAACTCAGTCCGGATGATCGCCCCCGTCGGGCAGACCTCCATGCAGCTCGCCTGCTTGCAGTGCTTGCAGACGTCGGACATCATCAGCCAGGCCTTTCCCTGGCCGGTACCCATTGTCTCGTCCGGCACGTTGTCGATGAACTGCACGTGTCGCCAGTTCTGCGAGTCCAGGCTCCCGGTGTTGTCGAAGCCGTCGCCGAAGACCGGCTCGTTGCCCGGAAGCTCGTTCCACTGCTTGCAGGCGACCTCACAGGCCTTGCAGCCGATGCACACGCTCGTATCGGTGAAGAACCCGTAGGCCTTGCCAGGTGTGATCTCCGCCATCTCAGAACCCCATCAGGTTGGGCGTGATCTTGGAAAGGCCGCGCTCGGCCGCGTAGAGGTCGAGCGGCAGCGCCGCCAGCTCGTCCACCTCGGGCACAGCCCGGGCATCGTTGCCAAGGTCGACGTCGATCAGGTACCGGTTGCAGCTGCCACAGCCCTCGATCCGGAGGTGCGGGAACATCGGCATCGGCGCGCCGGCCTTCCTCCCGGGGGCGGCGGCATGGGCATGCCCCACCACCGGCCACTCGCGCCGCTCGGCATAGATGGTGCGCCGCGCGCCGCCGGTCTCCCCGCACGACGCGCAGGTGTTGCTGGAGTAGCCCCAGCTCGCCCCGCAGCGTGCGCAGAGGAGGCTGCGGCGTCCGCTCGCGAGCTGGTCGCCGGTATCCGCGCGGAAGCTGAGCTGCGGCAGCCCCCCGCAACTCGGGCAGCGCCGGCCACCCCTGGGCGACGGATCCTTGGCGCAGGCATCGGCGCCGTCCTCGAGCGCCTCGAGCGGACCCCGCAGCGAGGCGCGCGCCAGGTAGCGCCCGACCGGGTCGAGGTCGTCGCCGGGGCCGGAGAGCCATGCGACCAGCGCCCCCCCGGCTCCATCCTCCTCCATGAGCTTCTGGGCGCCGCCGGCGAGCAGGTCCGGGCCTGCCTCAACGGTTGCCTCCACCACCCGCGGGAGCACGTGCTCGCCGGCCCATCTGGCCAGCGCCTGGGCCTCTGGCGCCTGCTCGCGCGCGGCGTCCCCCGCTTCCTTCCAGACGTCGAGCAGCGCGAGGTAGAGGGTGAGCACCTCCCCCGCGAACGGATGGTGGGCGCGCAGTGCCTCCGCCCGCCGGCGGTTCGCCGCCCACGGGCTCATGGTCGTGTCAATGCTTGGCGCGGCCATCACAGCTTCTCGATGTTGACGAGGAATGCCTTGAACTCGGGCGTGCGGGCGCTGGCGTCGCCGACGAACGGCGTGAGCGCGTTGGCGAGCCAATGCTGGCCGGTGTTGATCCCGACAAAGCCCCAGTGGATGGGGATGCCGATCTGGTAGATCTTCTGCCCGTCGATCTGGAGTGGTCCCAGGCGCTTCGTCACCACCGCGCGGACCTCGAGCTTGCCCCGCTTGGACGAGACCCGCACCCGGTCGCCGTTCTCGATTCCTTTCTCGTGGGCGAGCTCGGCGGGCACCTCGACGAAGGCCTCCGGCTGGAGCTGGACGAGATGCTCGACGTTCTGGGTGACGTAGTGCTCGTGCTCGGTCAGCCGGTAGCTTGTTGCCACGTACGGGAAGTCCTGGACAGTACCGAACCGGTCGCCCCGGCCGGCCGCCTTGTCGTAGAGGAAGGCCACCGGCGTCGCCGACACCGCCGGGTGCAGCGGGTTCTGCACCGGCGACTCGATCGGCTCGTAGTGCTCGGGGAACGGCCCGTCAGACACCCCGCTGCTGAAGAGCCGCCCGGTTCCCTCCCCGGTCATGATGAACGGCAGCGGGGCACCCCGCTTGCCCGGGTCGGCGTCGGGCGGGTAGTCCGGCACGTCTCCAACCCACTTGCCGGTCGCCGCGTCCCATTGGATCCCAGGCCGTCTCGGGTCCCACGGGCGTCCCCGAGGATCGGCCGAGGCCCGGTTGTACAGCACGCGCCGGTTCACCGGCCAGCTCCACGCCCAGTTGGGGTAGAAGCCCATGCCGGTCGGGTCGTTCGTCTGAGGGTCCTGCACACCGTCCGTGCGCTTGGCCAGGTTGCCGGTCTCCGGATAGTGGCCGGTGTAGATCCAGTCACCGGCGGTCGTGGTGCCGTCGTCCTTGAGCTTGGCGAAGGTCGCCAGCCGCGTGCCGGTGCTGAGGTCGCGGCCGTTGATCTCCTGCGCGATCTCGTCCAGCTCGGGCTTGAGCGGGTCCCGGTACGGCAGGGTGAGCTGCAGGACCGGAGCCGGGAACTTCCCGCCCTGCTGGCGGTAGAGGTTGCGCACCCGCTGGAAGAGCTCGGCGAGGATCCAGTGGTCGTGGCGGGATTCCCCCTCCGGCGGCAGGACCTGCTCCTTCCACTGCACCCAGCGGCCGCTGTTGGTGAACGACCCGTCCTTCTCGATCCAGTGCGTGGCCGGGAGCATGAAGACCTCGGTCTGGACCTTGCTCGGGTCGATGCCGGGCGCGCGCCAGAACTCCGAGCTCGTGGTCTGGAAGGCGTCCATGACGCAGAGCCACTTGAGGTTCGAGAGCGCCTGCAGCACCTGGTTGGAGTCGGGCCCGATGCTCGTCGCCGTCATCCCCGACAGCATGAGCCCCTCCATCTTCCCCTTGAGCGCCTGATCGAAGATCGACAGCCAGGAGGCGTTCCCGGCGGGCTTGGGGAGGTGGTCGAAGGCGAACTGGTTGCGCTTGGTCGCCGCGTCGCCGTACCACGCCTTGAGCAGGCTCACGATGAACTTGCGGTAGTTGGTGCCGAAGAAGTTGACGGACTCGGGGCGCAGCTTCTTGCTTGCGCTCTGGGTCACGTAGTCGTCGATGTTGCGCTGGCCCGGCGCCGGGGCCCTGAGGTAGCCCGGCAGGAGCTCCCAGGAGATCGCGTGGTCGGTGTTGCCCTGGATGTTGGCGTGGCCGCGCTCGGCGTTCATGCCACCCCCCGGGCGCCCGATGTTGCCCAGAAGGAGCTGGAGCACCGCCCCGGAGCGGATGAGCTGCACGCCGGTGGAGTGGTGGGTGAGGCCGACGGCGTAGACGATCGTCATCACCTTGTCCGGTCGGCCCATCTCGCCGACCTGCCTGGCCACCGCGAGGAACTGGTCCCTCGGAATGCCCGTGATGCGCTCGACCATCTCCGGCGTGTACCGGCTGTAGTGCTGGCGCATCAGGTTGAGCACCGAGCGAGGATGCCTGATGTCCAACTTGGCGAAGCCGTCCGGCCCGGTCTCATATGCCCATTCGGTGGGGTCGTAGGCGCCCTTCTCCGAGTCGAAGCCGTTGAAGAGCCCATCCTTGAAGGTGTAGCTCGGCTTGACCACGAACGCCCCGTTGGTCGCGAACTCCACGTACTCCTTGTGGTACAGCGCGTTCTGCAGGACGTAGTTGATCAGCCCGCCGAAGAAGGCGACGTCCGTGCCGGTCCTGATCCGTAGGTGAGTGTCGGCGACCGCGGAGGTCCGGGTGAAGCGTGGGTCGACGTGGATCATCTTCGCCTGGCGCTCGAGCTTCGCCCGCATCATCCACCGGAAGCCGACCGGGTGCGCCTCGGCGGGATTCGCGCCGTTGATCATGATCAGGTCGGCGTGCCTGATGTCACGCCAGTGGTTCGTCATGGCCCCTCTGCCAAATGTGGCGGCCAAACTGGTCACCGTGGGGCCGTGTCAAACGCGGGCTTGCTGCTCCATGTAGACGAGGCCGAGGCCGCGCATCAGCTTGGCGGCGAAGTAGCCCTCCTCCGAGCTGAACGCGGCACCGCCGGCGAAGGCGACGCCCTCACAGCGGTTCACGACGTTGCCGTCGGCGTCTGTGGTGACGAACGTGCGATCCCGCGAGGCCTTGATGTTCCGCGCCAGCTTGTCCAGGGTGAAGTCCCAGGAGACGGGCTTCCACTCCGTCGTCCCTGGCGCCCGGTAGAGCGGGCTCTGAACCCGTCGGCGCGAGATGGCGAGCTGCAGTGCGGTCGCACCCTTCGGGCAGAGGGTCCCCTCGTTGACCGGGCTGTCCGGGTTACCCTCGATCTGCAGCAACTCGACCTTGCCGTTTGCGTCTTTCTTCGTGTAGGCGAGCATCGAACAGCCCACCGCGCAGTACGGGCAGACGGTATGGGAAACCGTGGCGCCCTCGATGCGCAGAAGCTGCTGTACCTGCTTGGCCTGGGCGGTATCGAAGCCGAGAGCCGAGACTCCGAGCGCTCCCGCGCCCACCGCGCCCGCCTTCAGGAATTGCCGTCGTGTGACCTCCACGGCTGGCCTCACCCCTCTGTGGGACGCCCACCGCAATCGATTGCCCTGCCTCGATCCGCGGCATAGGCGACATTTCAATCGATTGCATGATTGTGGCCCCGCACACGGGTAGAGGTCAACATTCCCGCGGGAGCTGGGGCCACGCAGCCCGCGCACGGCCGTTGCGGCCAGCTCAGCCCTGAGCGAGATGGAGGTCGCCGCGGCCGCCCGGGCCGTCCGGGTTTCGCAGGAGATCGAGCAAGCCCGGGGCCGCGGGTACCAGCAGGCCGCCGGTACCGCGCTCGACGGCGTCGGCGAGTGCCGCCCGCCAGGCCGCCCGGTCCTCCGGGGACGGGGTCTGGACCCAGCGCTCCGGCCCATCGCCCGGGCGCGCGCGTTCGAAGGCTCCCGGCACTCCGGGGAGGCTGCGGAAGGCCTCCAGGGTTGGCACAACGGCGATAAGCTCCTCGATCCGCTCGGAATCAGCAACGAGCGCGAGGCGGCCGTAGCTCAGGCGACAGATCGTGGCCAGCGTGCGGGCAAGCGCCCCGGGAGGTCGGTCGGGGGGTGGCAGAGCGGCGACCACAAGCGAGCGGGAGGTGAGGGCCGCGAGCGCCGCCAGCAAGGCCAGGGGATCGAGCTCCGGCCCCACGGCCGGGTCGACCCACAGCGCGTCGGCCCCCGCGGCGTCGAAGGCGGCCGCGTCGGCGAGCCATTCGCCAAGCTCGTCCAGCTGCCGGGGAAGGAGGACGCCGACCTTGACCGGTCGGGAGCCTGTCGGCATGCCTGAGATGCCCTCCTCATCAGCGGCGCTGACCAGGAACGTACGGGAGGATCCACTCGCTCTCGGGCATCTTCTCATAGTCCCAGGACGCGACCCGCTCGGGCTCGAGCCGGAAGACGACGGAGCCGCCGAACAGCTTGTACTGTCGCTCGATGGTCTTGAAGCCCGGGTGGGCGACCGTCCCGTAGAACTTGATGGCGGTGATCTCGCGGACCTTGGCCCGCAGTTGCTCGTCGGTCACCTCGACGGCCCTGCCGGCCAGGACGGCGCTCGGGCCCCACGGCCCGAGCCCGACCACGAACGAGCAGCCCGGACGGGCCAGGAGATTCTTGGCCTTGCGGCTGGCCAGCTCGGTCTCGAAGTGGACGTCGTCGCCGACCATGATCGGCCAGACGGGCGCCGCGTGCGCGGAGCCGTCCGGGTTGACGGACGCGATCACGGCGATGCGCTCGCGCGCCAGCAGCGCGAGGAGCTCCGCCTTGCTCAGCGAGATGTCATAGTCCATCTGACCACTACCGGTAGGCGGCGGCTTGGATGCCGTAGAGCTGGGCGTACTGGCCGTCCTTGGCCATCAGCTCCTGGTGGCTGCCAACCTCGAGGACGCGGGTGCCGTCGAGCACGACGATGAGGTCGGCCATGCGCACGGTGGAAAACCGGTGCGACACCAGGATGGTGATGCGACTGTGGGGGGCGCCGCCGTCGGCGCCGGGCGCGCCGTCGCCGCCCGCCGAGCCGTGGTTGCGGGCCGCGGCGGCGTAACGCTCGAACAGGGCGTGCTCGGTCTCGGCGTCCAGTGCGGCGGTCGGCTCGTCGAGGACCAGGAGCAACGGGCGCTCGCGCATGAAGCCGCGCGCCAGGGCGAGCTTCTGCCACTGGCCGAAGGAGACCTCGACCCCGTGCGGCCATGTCGGGCCGAGCTGGGTCTCGAGCCCGGCGGCCAGGTGGGCGATCATGTCGTCGGCGCCGGCGCGCCCGACGGCGGTGACCACGGCCGCCTCATCGTCGAGGCGGGCCACGTCGCCGACACCCACGCTGTGGCGGACCCGGAACTCGAAGCGAAAGAAGTCCTGGAACGCACCTGCCAGCCGTGACCGCCACTCGTCGGCGGACATGCGGGCCAGCGGCACGCCGTCCAGCAGGATCCGGCCCGAGGTCGGCTCGTAGAGCTTGCACAGCAGCTTGACCAGCGTCGTCTTGCCGGCGCCGTTTTCGCCGACGATGGCGACCACCGCGCCGGCGGGCAGGTCGAGGCAGACGTCGTCGAGCACCAGCCGGTCGGTGCCGGGATAGGCGAACGACACGTGCTCGAGGCGGATGCCCTCGGTCAACGCCGCCGGCACCGCCTGGTCAGCCGCGGCGCTCGTCGCCTCGGCGTAGTCCTCGAGCCAGGCGAGACGGCGGGACCCGTCCATCCAGACGCCACGCAGGAACCCGATCTCGCCGACCGTGGCGCCGATGTAGGACGACAACCGGGAGCCGGCCGCCAGCACCAGCAGCACGTCACCAGCGCCGGCATCCAGGCCCGATGACACCAGCACCACGGCGCCGACGTAGGCGCCGCCGAACACCGCCCACGCCAGCGTGTGCCACACGGCCGAGCCCCAGCGGGCCCTGGACACCGGCCGGTACCACCGCTCCCAGGCGTCGCGGCGCTCGCTGACGAGGCGGGGACCGATGCCGGTGACCCGTACCTCTTTGCCCGGGGGAGCGGTGGTGGCGGTGGCGAACAGGTGGCGGGCCAGCCGCTTGGACTGCGCGCCGCGCTCCTCGGCGCTGCGCTCGACCGCGGGCCGCCAAGTCGAGGTCAAGACCGTCGGTAGGGCGAAGACCGCCAGGACCGCGAGCGCCGGGTGGATCGACATCAGCAGCCCGACCGTCACGGCCAGCCGCAGGATCCACCCCGCGGTGGAGAACAGCGACATGTACATGTGGTCGAGCACGAACACCTGGTCGCGAAGCACGGTCAGGCGGTCGAGGTAGTCGGGTCGCTCCTGGTGGGCGATGGTCGCCACCGATGCCTGCAGGCGGGCGACGTGGGATTCGAGGGCGATCGTCACCTTGTCGCGGAAGCGGCGCTGAACTCGGGAGCTCATTGTGCGGAGGATCCAGGTGGCGCTCGCCGACACGCCCAGGCCGATCGCAGCCACGACGAGCAGGCGCCGGTCGCGGTCGAGCGCTCCCTCGCCAAGGAGCTTGAGCCACAGGGCCAGGAGCGCGTCTGGGAGCGCGGCGGCCAGCGAGAGCACGAAGGCGACGGCCAACAGCCCGGGCTCGTAGCGGTAGCCGAGCTTGCACAGTCGCCACATGGACGACAGGGCCGGCGGCAGGTCGTCTGGGACGGGCGGGGCGGTGCCCCCGTCAGGCGAGGACGTCATAGGTGGCGCCCTCCTCGTCGTCGGTCGCGCCGAAGCGCTGGGCCTGGAGGTCGAACATCGTGCGGTAGCGGCCTCCGAGCGCCATCAGCTCGGTGTGGGTGCCGAGCTCGAGGACGCGGCCGTGCTCGAGCACGCAGATGCGGTCGGCGTGCCGCACGGTGGAGAACCGGTGGGAGATGAGGATCGTCGTGCACTGGCGTGTGGCGGCGAGGATCCGGTCGAAGATCTCGGCCTCGCCCCGCACGTCGAGCTGGGCGGTCGGCTCGTCGAGCAGGACCACGCCAGCGCCGAGCCGCACGGCGCACAACGCCCGGGCCAGCGCGACCCGCTGCCACTGGCCCCCCGAAAGGTCCGTGCCTCCCTGGTAGCCACGCGCCAGGACCGTGTCGAGGTCCGCCAGAGCGCTGGCGCCGGCTGCGGCCAAGGCGGCGAGGACGGTGTCGTCGTCCGCTCCGGCGGGAGCGACGTTGTCGCGCAGCGGCAGCTCGAAGCGGATGAAGTCCTGGAACACGGCGGTGACCCGCGAGCGCCACCGGTCAAGGTCCAGGTCCCGCAGGTCGACGCCGTCGACCTCGACGGCGCCGCGCTGGGGGTCGTAGAGCCGGCACAGCAGCTTGGCGAGGGTGGTCTTGCCCGCGCCGTTCTGGCCGACGATGGCCAGCGACGAGCCGGCCGGGATGGCCAGATCGAAACCCTCCAGAACCGGATCGGCGCCGCCGCCCGGGTAGGCGAAGTGGACGTCCCGGAAGCGGATCCCGGTCGCCGGCATGCCATCGGCCCGGCGAGTGCCGGACGGGAGCGCGCCGGCGGGGGCCATGGCGGGCGCGAGGCGCAACGATGCGGCCACCGGCGCGGACGCGCCGTCGAGGGCCCAGTTGAGCCCACCGAAGGCGATCATGCTCGTGCCCACGGCGACCTGGGCGAACACCACGAGCCGGTCCAGCCCGAGGTGGCCGCTGGCCGCGGCGTCGGCAAGCGACCAGAACACGATCACATTGGCGGCGAGGACCAGCAGCAGGCTCCAGACGACCGGCTTCTCCCGCAGCCGCGTGGCCTGGTACTGCAGCTCGTGCAGCCGCCTGCGACGGGCCACGAAGCGCTCGATCGTCCAGCCGGCGAGACCGAACAGGCGCAGCTCCTTGGCCGCGGGCGGATCGACGGCGAGCCGGTAGGCGTAGTCGGAGTCGCGCTGGGCCGACCGTACCTCCTCGGTGTTGCGGTCGCGCCACACGGAGCTCTCCCGCAGCAGCCAGTGGGTCGCCAGCCATGCGCCGGCCAGAAGGAGCGGCGCCCACCATGCGTAGGCGACGAGCACCACGGCGCAGGCGATGCCACCGATCATCTCGACCAGGCCACTGGCGATGAAGTCCATCGAGATCGACAGCGGCGGGCCGGTCGTGGCCAAGTCGAAGTCGCGGGCCGCTGTGAGGTCGTTGGCGAGCGCGGGATCCTCAAGGTGGCCCATGCCCGCCGGCTCCACGCACCCCTCAGTCAACCGGTCGTAGAGCCAGGCGGCGGTGCGGTCGCCGAGGTTGGTGCCGATTGCCTGATGGACCGGGGCGAGCACCTGCAGCAGCACGAACACCACGCCGACCGCGACCAGCGGGCCGGCGAGGTCACCACCGCCCTGGACCGCGCCAACCAGCGCACCCATGGCGATGGCGAACACCGCGGGGAGCACACCGCGCAGCACCAGCACCACCCACCAGGCGACCGCGAGGGTGCCGTCGGCCCTGAGGAGGGCGCCGAAGAACTTCCACTCCTGGCGCTGACGCAGGCGCTGGATCACCCGACTGCCCGATCGGCTCGCGAGATAGTCGCCAGGGCTTCCAGGGCCTCTGAGTCGTCCAACGATGATCACCCGTTCGAAGTCGCGTGTTCAGGGAGCGTAGCAGGGCCGCCGACGGGGTCGCCGCCGCCCGCGGCGTCATGGCCGGTGCTCCAGCGAGAACTCGTGCCGGGCGCCGGGGCTGAGCTCGACGGTCTCGTCGCGGACGAGGACCTTGATGGGCTGCACCCCGCCGGGGCGCGAGCTGACCTCTATGTGGTCCTCGGCGATCGCGACGTCGACGCGGTGGCCCCGGTAGTGGACGCTGAAGCGGAGCTGCTTGATCTCCGGCGGCAGGGCCGGGTCGAGCCGGAGCACCTCTCCACGCGCCCGCATGCCGGTCAGGCGGCGCAGCACGACGTCGACCGTGCCGGCCATCGCCCCCAGGTGGATGCCCTCGGCGGTGGTGCCGCCCTGGACGTCGGCGACGTCGCTCTCCAGCGCTCGCAGCAGGAACTGCCACGCTTGCTCGGGCTCGTAGTGGGCCAGCACCCAGGCGCTCACCACCCCGCTCAGGGTGGACCCGTGCGAGGTTCGCTCCAGGTAATAGGTGACGGTCCGGCCCAGCTGCTCCTCGCTGACCTGGTAGCCGAGGCCGGCCAGCAACCCCCGCAGTTCGTCGCGGGACAGCAGGAACAGCAGCATCAGCACGTCGGCCTGCTTGGAGACCTTGTAGCGGTTCGGGGTGTCGCCTTCGGCCTCCAGCACCCGGTCCAGCCGCTGGATGTCGCCGTACTTCTCCCGGTAGCCCCTCCAGTCGAACTCCTGCAGCTCCTCGTAGCCCTCGAACTGGGTCAGCACGCCGTCGACATGGAAGACGACCTTCATCTTGCGGGTGATGTCGCGCCAACGGTCCAGCTCGTCGTCGCGGATCGTCAGCTCCTCGACCAGCTCCTGCCGGTAGTGTGGTGGCAGGTCCTCCAACGCCTCCAGGGCCCGCTGCAGCACCCAGACCACCATGACGTTGGTGTAGGTGTTGTTACGCAGGCCCTTCTCGTCGGAGTCCGGGTAGCCCTCGTGGTACTCGTCTGGGCCCATGACGCCGTGGATCTCGTAGCGGTCCTGCTCCGGGTTGTGGGTGGCGATGCTGGCCCAGAAGCGTGCGATCTCGATCAGCAGCTCGGCACCGACAAAGCGCAGGAACGCGGTGCTCCCGGTGACCATGTAGTGCTGCCAGACGTTGTAGGCGATCGCGATGTTGACGTGCCGCTGCAGGTGGGAGTGGTCGGGCAGCCAGCGCCCTGATTTCGGGTTGAGGTGCAGCTGCTGGGTCTCCTCTTGCCCGTTGGAGCCGCTCTGCCATGGGAACATCGCACCGGCGAACCCGGCCGCCCTGGCCGCCGCCCTGGCCGCGCCGATGCGGGCGTGCCGGTAGTCCAGCAGCGCGCTGGCCAGGATCGGCCGCTGGAAGTTGAAGAACGGGAAGATGAACAGCTCGTCCCAGAAGATATGGCCCCGGTAGGCCTCCCCGTGCCAGCCACGCGCGGGCACGCCGACGTCGAGGTGGAGTGTGTGCGGCGAGACGGTCTGCAGCAGGTGAAAGATGTGCAGGTGCAGGACGGTCTCGGTCCACACGTTGGCGCTGTCCAGCTCGATGTCGAACCGGCTCCACAGGCTGCCCCAGGCGCTCTCGTGGCGGGTCAGCAACTGCTCGAAGTCCTCGGCACCCGCCACCGTCAGCCGCGCGTCGGCGCGGCTCTCGAAGACCGCGCGGTCCTTGGACGTATAGAGAGCGACGAGCTTCTCGACGGTCGCCGGGCGCCCCTCCCGTAGCTGGAGGGTGAGCTCGTGGGCGATGAACCCGGGCTCCCCGACCAGCCGCCGGTCGGTCTCGACGGTCAGGTCGTCGCCCAGCAGCCTGGTGCGGGCCGCGAGGGCGACCCGAACGTGCGACTGGGTGGTCTCGACCTGCAGGTCGACCGTCTCCTTGTCCACCTCGGCCTGGCCCAGCACCGCCAGATGGCGGCCGTTCAGGTCGCGGTAGCGCTTGACCCCCGCGTTGGTCACCCTGCCGTCCAGCCCGGAGCGGACCTCCAGGGTCCCCGACCAGTTCTCGGCCGTGAAGGTGGTCTCCAGCCCGGCGAGATGCTCGTCCTTCATGCTCACGAACCGGCGTTGCACCACGCTGGTGCGCCGGCCCTGGGCATCCCGCCACGCCAGCTGCCGGATGAGCGTCCCATGGCGCAGGTCCAGCTCGAAACGGTGCTCGAGGACGTCGGCCCGCTGGACGTCGAACCACGCCCCGCCGGCGACCCGGAACTGCAGCACCAGCCAGTTGGGGACGTTGACCAGGTCCTCGTTGACGACCTTGCGCCCGGCGATCTCGGTGACCAGCCGGTCGTAGAGGCCGGCGACGTAGGTCCCCGGGTAGTTGACCCCGTCGGCGCGGGCCTCCGGCAGGGCCCCGCGGGTCACGAAGTAGCCGTTGCCCAGCGCGCACAGCGCCTCGCGCAGCCCCTGCCGGGCGGGGTCGAAGCTGTCGTAGACCAGCGTCCAGGCGCTCGGCGGCCGCTCCGTGTGCCGCCGCCGGAGCTCCGCGGCGGCCCGCCGCTCCTCCAGGCGGCCCTCGGCCAGCGCCCGCAGGGAGGCGTCGTCAAGGGTGGTCACGACCAGGTCGGCGCCCGCCCCGGCCAGCAGCTCCTGGTCGCCGAGGCGGGCCACCCCGAGCGCGGCCATGTTCCCGGCCTTGGCCGCCTGGACCCCGCTCGTGGCGTCCTCGACCACGAAGCAGGCACTCGGGTGGACGCCCAGCTCCGCGGCCGCGGTGAGGAAGATCGTCGGGTCGGGCTTGCCCCTGGGGAAGTCCCGGCCGGAGATGTCGGCGTCGAACAGCTCCTCCAGGGTCATCCCGGGGCGGATGAAGTCGTAGTCCAGCCGCTGCTCGGCGGTGAAGGTGTCCAGCCGGATCCGCTCCAGGAACAGCTTGGCGTTCTTGGACGACGACGCCGCCGCCACCCGGATGCCCATCTGCTTGACGGCCAGGATGAACCGCAGCGCGTCGGGGAAGGCCATGAACCGGCCCTCCTCGATCAGCCTGAGGATCTGCTGCTGCTTGGCCGCGGCGTACCGCTCGGCCCGGCGGTCGACGTCGGGCACCCGGAAGTACTCCAGGGCGGCCCGGGCGCCGGCCATCCGCGGCCTGCCCGCCATCACCTGCTGGTACACCGCCGGGGTGAACCGCTCAGGCGTGTAGCTCGTCTGGTCGCGGATGTCTCGCCACTCGTCCTCCATCAGCTGCCTGAGTGCCTCGCGCCAGGCCAGCTCGTGTGGCGAGTCCACCAGGACACCGTCGACGTCGAAGATCGCACCTTGGTACGCCATGACCTCACCTGGCTTTCGGGTTGCCGTGGTTGCCGCCCCTTCGATAGTCGTCACGGGTTGACCGCGCAGAGCCTACGCAGGCTCTCCGCCATTGCCGAGGCGTAGGACCATTCCGTGCGCCGGTTGGCGGTCACGACGTTCCACCCAGCATCGGGCGCGGCCAAGGTGAGCACGTCGGCAGGATCGGCCGGCAATGGAGCGGCGAATGGCCCCAGCCCCGCTAGCGCGTTGGTGAGTGCCTGCCAGCGCAGCCGCAGCGTTTGGTCTGGCACAGGAGGTGAGACGATCAGAGTCTTCGACCAGAGGCGCTGCTCACTCACCATCCGCAGCTCCCAGATGAGCCCAGGGGTGATGTCGCGTGGGGGGGCTCGTTCGCGGCGCTGACGTCGCCCGCCGCATCCGCGTGACCCGTCCCCATCGATAGGGCCAGCGCCAACGTGGCGAGGCCGACCGCCGCCCGTCCCAAGAAATCCTCCGGCCACTGCACTCGCACCGTCCAGCCGGGCGACGATTCGCTCCGGCGGGTAGGTGTCCCGCGTCTCGAAGGATACCGCCCAAGAACTCGCTGGCGAGGTTCGGTCTCGTGACCACGGATCCGGGTCGTAGTCCGGGCTCGCGTCGATCAGCGCAGCGATCGCCGCGGTCAGGGGACCGGTTCGGCAGCGGGCGTCCCGGCCTCGGCAGGGGTGGTCTCCTGGTGGGCCGGTTCGACCGACAGCTGTGGGAGGAGCCGGTCCAGCCATTGGGGCAGCCACCAGTTGGCCGTACCGAACAGGTGCATGGCCGCCGGGAGCAGGACGGTCCGGAGCGCGAACGCGTCGATCAGGACCGCGGCGGCCAGGCCGATGCCAAACAGGGCGGCCACGCGCAGGCCGGTGAGGGCAAAGGAGCTGAAGACCAGGACCATGATCGCTGCCGCGGCGGTGATGACCCGGCCGGTGTCGGCCAGTCCGGCGGTGACTGCCCGATGGTTGCTCCTGGTGTGCGACCACACCTCGTGCATGCGGCTGACCAGGAAGACCTGGTAGTCCATGGAGAGCCCGAACAGGATCGCGATCATCACCAGCGGTGTGAACGGGTCGATTGGTCCGGTCCCGTCGAGGCCGAGCAGGTTGGCGCCCCAGCCCCACTGGAAGATGGCGGTGATGACCCCAAAGACGGCGCCGGCGTCCACCCGCCACACGATCGTGTCGGCGTCGCCGGACTGGCTGGGAAACGACTCCCTGAGCAGGTCCAGGGCCTTGGTCGACTCGGTGCCGGGCAGCGAGAAGGAGTCGGTGTAGACGTCGTCGTCGGCCGGTTCAGTCCGCCGAGGACGAGCAGGCCGACGATCCAGCCGAAGATCACCAGGTAGCGGTGCCCGAAGCAGCAGCGGGCAAGCGAAGCCATGACACACTCCATAGGGATCTGCGCGAGGGATCTGCGCGGCGGTCAGGTGGCGTGGCGCGATGCCGGCGGCGCGAGGTGATAGCCGACGCCGGTCAGCTGCTCGGATTGCTCCCACAGGCGGCGCTGCAGGGCGACGTCGTGGGAGCGGGCGCTGGACTGCAGGCGGGTCGGGTAGCCCTTGTACTCGAACCGTCCCTGGGGACCGTAGTAATCGCCGCCGCGAGCGTCCGGGGCGACGGCGGATCGCAGGATCGACAGGGCGCCGATCTGCGCGCTTTGTGTGATCAGCCGCCAGATCCCTACGAGGAGCCTCGCGCCAGGGCCACGGCTGGCATGTGGCGGTTGAGTTCGGTCCTCGAGCCGCCGGGGTGGGCGGCCAGCGCGACGGTCGGTGCCCTGGCCTCGGTGAGCCGCTGCTGCAGTTCGTAGGTGAACAGCAGGTTGGCGAGCTTTGACTGCGCGTAGGCGGCCATGGGCCGGTATCGCTGGATGGATTGCAGGTCGTCGAAGTCGATCCTGCCTCGGCGATGGCCGGGGCTGCTGACGGTCACGATCCGGGAGCCGGGTACCGCCAGCAGCCGGTCCAGCACGAGCCCAGTGAACGCGAAGTGGCCCAGGTGGTTGGTGCCGAACTGCAGCTCGAAGCCGTCCTCGGTGCGGGTGTAGGGGGGCCGCATCACCCCGGCGTTGTTGATCAGCAGGTCCAGGCGCGGGTGGCTGGAGCGAAGCTGGCTGGCGGCCTCGCGGACCGAGGCCAGCGAGGCCAGGTCCAGCCGCAGCGTGGTGACGTTCGCGCGTGGCGCGGCGGCCTGGATACGGGCGGCGGCCCGGTCGGCCTTGTCGAGGTCGCGACAGGCCAGCACGACCGCGGCGCCGCGCTGGGCAAGCACCTTGGCCGTCTCGAACCCGACCCCGCTGTTGGCGCCGGTGATGACGATCGTTCGCCCCTGCTGGTCAGGCACGTCGACTGTGGTCCATTGCTTGTCCATGGCCTTGCGCCGGGTCATCGCACGCTCCTGTTGTCAGGGCCTGATGCGGCGTGTCGCCGCGAGTCCCGCCAACCGCCTATAATCGGGACAGCCATCCCACCTTACTATCCGGGATGACCGTCCCGGTTGTCAAGAAGCGGGTGCTGGAGGTGGCGATCGCATGAGCGCCGGAGGCGACGCGGTCGCCGCATCCACCCCGACGGTCGTGGACGTGTGGGCGCAGCCCCACCCTACGGGGCCCCTCAATCACCGCCTGTTCCAGGGACGCGCGCCGCTCGACGACCACTTCGCGCGGGCGGTCGTCGACATCGTGGTGCGCGGCCTCGGGGAAGTCCACTGAAGGAGGCGCCCAGTGCAACGGCTGCTGGTCGAACGGCGAGCCGCGGTGACGGTGCTCACCATCGACCGCCGAGAAGACCACAACTGCATCGACGGTGAGACCGCGATCGCCATCGCCCGCTCCATCGTGGAGTTCGCGGACGACACCAACGCTCGGGTGCTGGTCGTGACCGGCGCTGGGCCGTCCTCGTTCTCATCGGGAGCGGATCTGAAGCACATGCGAACGCTGTGGAGCCACCAGTCCCTCGAGGAGGCTGGCCCATTGGGGTTCGCGCGCCTGGACCCAGGTAAGCCGACCATCGCCGCTGTGAACGGCTACTGCTTTGCGGGCGGGATGGAGCTGGCGGCTTGGTGCGACTTCCGCATCGCCGCCGAGAACGCGGAGTTCGGCGTGCTGAACCGCCGCTGGGGAGTGCCGCTGATCGACGGTGGAACACAGCAATTCACCAGGATCCTGGGGCTCGGGAACGCCCTGTACCTCATCGAGTCGGGTGTCCGTGTCGATGCCCGTCGGGCGCAGACGCTCGGCTTTGTTCAGGAGGTGGTTCCCGAGGGTCAGGCGCTGCCGCGTGCGCTCGAGCTGGCCGCTCGGATCGCCGAGTATCCGCAGGCGAGCGTGCGCTCGGATCGCAAGGCAGCGCGGGCCTCCCTGGGTCTGCCGTTGGACGAGGGTCTGCTGCTGGAACACCGCCTGGGGACGGCCACGCTCGAGGAGCCGGAGATGGCCGAGGCACTGCAACGATTTGCGAAGGGCGACCGTCCGGAGCCTCCTCACCCACGTTGACCTGCGGTTTCGTTGGCGGGAAGCCACTCTTTCCGGTACAATGGGCACATGAAGGAAGAACCTGTTGTCCCCGTCGCTCCCGCCACCATCGGCGGGCATGTCTACGATTTGGCACGGCACGCGGCGTACGGGCTCGCCGCCGAGATCCGCGCGGTCGAGAGCGGCCACAACGCCCGCGTGCTCGCCGACGGGTCCATCCTCGTCAAATCGGACACCCAACCTGGCAGTCACCGCGTCTGGATCCGTGGCGTGCGCGACGGCACGGTGCTCCTTGGCTGTACCTGTCGCTCCGGCACCCATCGGGCATCCCTCCCCGTGCCGTGCAAGCACGCCGCCCTCGCCGGGCGCCGGCTCGAGCGTGAGCGCCTGGCGAGCTGGCACGACGGCAGCTGGCGGTTGCGCGAGCGCGCCCAGGTCGGCGGCCTTCGCCTGCTGCTCGCCACCACTGTTGGGCGTCAGTCCCCAACCCGGGCGCCCGCCGCCACCGCGGTCACCCCGCCGGCCACCGTCGAGCCGCTCCAGCATGGGGCCGAGGCTGCCTGACGCCGCCACAGGCCCCGACTGCGCTCAGGGGGCCGCCGTGGGAGCGGTCCCACCTCCGGGAAGGTCGTCGAGCTCGTCCAGGCTTGGCGCCGCGCGGATCGACCGGCTCAGCGTGCCCCACACGGCCAGCACCAGCCCGAACGCGGCGAACAGGGCGATCGTGGCACGAGCCGACACAGTGCTGAGCAGGACACCGGCCACAAGCGGGCCGAGCGGCGCGATCAGCAGCGAGATCGTGCTCCGCACCGACTCCACGCGGCCGAGCAGCCGGTCGGGTGTCAGCGCGATCCGGTAGCCGTTGACCACCGAGTCCGTCGACGGGATCGCCAGGGCCGTCGGCAGGATGCTGGCGGTCAGCGCGTAGACGTTCGGCCAGACCAGGAACAGGGCGCAGCCGAGCCACGTCCACAGCTCCAGCAGCAGCACGGCGCGAACCGGGAGGAGCCGGCGGACCAGCGGCGCGATGAGCGAGCCGAGCAGCAGACAGGCGCCGAAGGCCGCGACCAGCGCGCCGACTTCGCCCGGCAGCCCTGCCGCTTGCCGATCACCACCACCGCGAGCAGGACGCCGGGGCCGATGAAGTTCGCCAGCCCGAACAGCAACGCGCAGGTGCGCATGAACCGATGACCCCACAGGAAGCGGAAGCCTTCAGCGAGTCGCCAGCGCAGCGACGAGCGGTCGGGCTCGCGCTGTTGCTGGAATGGCGTCCGCATCGCCAGCAGCGAGATGACCGAGAACGTGTACGAGACCGCGTCGACAAGGAACGGCAGCGCGCGGGCGAGCCCGAAGAGCGCGCCACCGAGCGGCGGGCCGGCGAGCCACACCGCCGCCTGCCGGCCCGTCTGGGCGCCCGCGGCCGCCGGCAGCTGGCATGCCCCTCCAGCCCGAGCATGATCCCGCACCGCGTCGCACCGACACGGTTCCGTCGCGGCGACCGGGGCGATCACCACGACACCGGGTCGCCCGCCCGCCAGATCACCCGATCGCCGTCCTCTGCGGGTGAGCGACTGCAGAGGATGCTGGACAGCGACACCCGCAGCATGACGAAGCCCGGGTCCACCTCCGCCGGCGACCAGCCTGCCTTGTCGACGTAGCGGCCCATGACCGTCGGCTCCACCTCGTCGAGTCCCAACACGGCGCACTGCCCTTGGGCCCACACGGCATCGTCGTGGCCAGGCAGCACCAGCAGCACGCGAGGCTCCGCACGGGCATTTCGTACAGTCGGGCGGCGTTGGTGCGTCGCCAGGTAGACCTCACCCTTCACGGCGAGAAACGAGACCGGGACCACATACGGACCATGCTCGGCGTGGGAGGTGACAACCCAGCAGTCACGCTCGGTGCTGAGCCGCCGTGCGGCCAGCTTGCGCCGCTCGTCCCTGGACCGATAGGGCGCACCCATATCACCGAGGCGACCAGGCTCTTCCATTGACGACGACTATAGCCATCAGCCGCTCATGTCTGGCAATGAGTATCGGGTTCGGCTCGGGCCATTCGTCGCCGGCGTCCCGGCCCAGTACGGGTGAGGGATCTCGGGGCGTGTGGTGGGCGGTTCCAGGGGCTGCTTTGCCGCGTGGGTGGTCGTGCCCTGCCGCGTGGGTGCCGCCTTGCCGCGCAGGGTGTCGCTCGGGCGCCCAGTTTGGGGGGTTGGTGGAGCGATCTGCGCGGCAGAGCTGCACTGGCGCGGCAGAGCTGCACTGGCGCGGCAGAGCATCCGGACGCCCGTCCGGCTCCCTCTAGATCCAGATGAATGCCACTGACGCGGCGAGGACGAGAGCCAGCGCGATGCTGACCGCTCGCTGTGCCCGCCCGTCATCGACGATCCGGTTCAGCGTGGCGCCACCGGCGGCCCAAACCGCCGCGGTCCCGAGGATGATGACCGCGCTGGTTGCCGCGACCGTCAGCGCCGCGGCAACGGGGGCCAGGCCCGGCGGGAGGAACGTGCCCACCGCGGCCAGGGCGAACAGCCACGCCTTGGGGTTGGCGAACTGAAAGGCCGCACCGTTCAGGATCCCAAGGGGCCGCGAGACGACCGTCCGGTCGCTCCCGTGGCTCCTGGCGATCCTGAACGCGAGGTAGATGAGGTAGGCGGACCCGATGACCTTCAACGCCAGGTCGGCGCCGGGCACCGCCCTGAACAGGACACCGATCCCTCCAGCCATGGCAAGGACCAGGGCTCCCATGCCCACGGCGGTCCCGACGACGTGGCGGGCGGTGCGGCGAAACCCGAATCGAATCCCGGACGCCCACAGCAGCGTGTTGTTCGGCCCCGGCGTGATCGAGCCGACGAACGCGAAGCCGACCAGCCCCAGCAGCTCGCTCATCTCGCGGGCGGCGTCGTTGGATACACCATGCACGGCAGTGGACAACGGACGCCAGGGCGCGGTCTTGTACGATCCTTGCATGTCGTCGCCACTTCGACTGCCGTCCGCCTTGCGGTTATCGGGTCAGGACGACACGGTCGAGCACGCTGCCGTTCTCGGCGACCGCGGTCAGCGACAGTGACCGACGGCGGACCTCGACCGCGACGAAGTGATGCCTGACCGCCCACGCCTGCCGCGTCGGCACCCCTGAGCACGAGCGGAGGATTGGGTAGAGCCGCTTGCCGCCGCCACCGGTGACCACGTAGGTGACGCCCGCGGCCGAAGTGAACCGCTGATAGTCATGCTCGTGGCCGTTGAGCACCAGTGCCACCCGGTGGCGCTCCAGGATCGGCACCCAGCGGCGGATGACGGCCCGGGTAGAGCCGTGCTCAGCACCGCAGGAGTAGGCCGGCTGATGGAAAACGATCACCCGGAAGGCCGGGCCGGGCGCGCCCAGCTGCCGGTCGAGCCAGGTGCCCTGCCGCTGGTCGGGCTGGTTGGCGTCCAGGAACAGCAGCTCGACCCCGTGCAGCCGCTTGGCGTATGGAAGCGGCGGCAGGCCGAGGTAGCCGAGCTGCTCGGGTCCGTGCCCGCCCTTGACGTCGTGGTTGCCGAGCGTCACCCACAGCGGCCTGGTACGCCGCAGCTCCCGGTAGGGCTCGTCGAGCTGGGCGCGAAACCGCCGCGGGTCGCCGTTGTCGTAGACGTTGTCGCCGGTGGTGACGAGCGCGTCCACCCGATGGCCGGCCGCCACCCAGCGCGCGATCGCGCCGGCGACCGCGTACTGCGCCCGACCGCCGCCGAAGTCGCCGAACGCCACGAACCCGCTCAGCACAGGCCCGCCGACCTGGGCCGGGACCGCGCCGCTGGTCCAGGCGGCGCCGTCTCCGGCAACGCTGTCGGCGCCGCGACGTGCCTGTCGGTGGGTGGTTGCGCAGGCGCTCAGGGCGACGGTCATGGCGAGCAGGAGCGCCATGCCGAGCAGGCGGGCATGGCGGTCGCGACCTGTGGGTTTCGACGGGTTCACGCGGCGGCGCCCGCCCGAGGGCATAATCATGTGCTGATCATTCTCGGTCGGGCGGGCCAGCAGATGAACTGGCAGCTCAGCACCCGCTCAGAGGACCTCGCGAGATGCCGACGCGCTCCCCGCGGGTGCCCGCCGGATGAGCTCGGCGCGCGACCGGATCTCGAGCTTGCGGAAGATCTTGCGCAGGTGGTAGTCGACGGTGCGTGGACTGATGAAGAGCTGGGCGGCCACCTCGCGGTCGGTGAGGCCCTCGCCCACCGCACGCACGATCTGCAGCTCTTGCGAGGTGAGCTGGTCGAGGTTGCTCGGATGGCGCTTGCGAACGGTCTGGCCGGTGGCCCGCAGCTCCCGCCGCGCCCGCTGTGTCCATGCCGACGCTCCCAGCTGCTCAAAGATCTCGAGCGCGGTACGCAGCGGCGGGCGTGCCTCCGCCCGGCGCCGGTCGCGTCGCAGGAACTCACCGTAGAGCAGCGCGGTCCGTGCGTGGTCCAGCGGGCGGTCGGTCTGGGCGTGGAGGCGGAGCGCCTCCTGGAACCGCCGATCGGCCTCCGCACCGGAGGCCAGCAGCGCGCGCGAGCGCGCTGCGAGCGCCCGCGCCTGGGCGGAGCTGGCCCCCTCGGCCCAGGCGAGGTGGCGGGCGTGCCACTGGCGGCCCCGCTCGGTCTGGCCCGCGCGCACCGCGGCCTCCACCAGGTCCGGGACGGCGTACAGGCCGATCCCGCGGTGGCCGAGAGGCACCAGGCGCAACAACCCCTCGAGCTGCTCGATCGCCTCCTCGGGACGGCCGGCGAGGAACGCGGACTCGGCCAGGGCGTGACGGGCGGCGACCGCGGCGCCGACGAGGCGGCGGACGGTTGCCTCGGCCAGGGCGCCCTCGGCCAGGCGGTGGGCCTGCTCGGCCTCCCCTCGGAGCACGGCCAGACCGGCGAGGGCGGCCTGGTGCTGGCAGGCGACGTTGGGTTGCCCAGTCTCCAGCGCCAGCCGCCAACCCTCGACAGCGGAGGCCTGCGCCCATGCGAGGCGACCGCAGACCAGCTCGTCGAGCACCAGGTAGTGCAGTGCCCAGGCCAGGGTCCCCGCCGCCCCGAGCGCCCGGGCTCGGGCCACCGCCTTGGCGCGCAGCCGGCGGGCGAGCGCGGCGTGGCCCAGCTGGTGGGCCAGATTGCCGGCCCGCACAAGCGCTTCCGGGTCGTCCAGCTCCTCCACGCCGGCCAGGTCCCGGCGCAGCTGGACGGGATCCGCTGCCCGCCCCGGTGGGCTGACCATCTGGTGAAGACGGATGAGCGCCGCCTGGCCGGGCTCGCCGTCGGCTGGCAGTCCCGCCATGAGCTGGCCGATCTCGCCGGCTACGTCCTCCCCGGCATGGAAAGCGGCGTCGCCCGCGGCCAGGAGCATGCGCGGGGCGCGGCGGTGCTTCAGCCTGACGGCCTGCCTGGCTGCTGGCAGCAGGATCGCCAGCCCGTCCGACGGCACACCCGCATGGAGCTCGATGAGCCCGCGCAGGTACCGGATGTCCAGCCGCACAGCGGCATCGCCCGCGTCGAACCGCTCGGCACCGTCCAGCAGCGCGCGGGCCCGGGCCGTGTCACCGCCGTGCCAGGTGGCGTCGGCCGCGGCGACCAGCCGGCGGCTCTTGTCCACCAATGAGCGGCTGAGCTCCGCCGCCCGCTCCAGCGCGGCCGCCGCGGCGCCGTGCCCCGCACGCTCCAGAGTCCGCCAGGCCGATCCCTCCAGCTCCAGCGCCACCTCATCGTCCGGCCCCGTCGCGGCCTTGGCGCGGTGCCATGCCCGCCGGTCGTCCCCGGCCTCCTGGGACTCGAGCGCGTCGGCCAGCGCCTGGTGTGCCGCCCGGCGGGCGGCCGGGCTGGCGCCGTGGTAGACGCCAGAGCGCACCAGGGGATGAAGGAAGGCGATCGTGGGACCGTCGATGCGTACCAGGTCCGCCAGTCCCTCCGACTCGAGCAGGCCGGGGTCCAGACCGAGCGCCCCGGCCGCGTGACGGACCGTTGCGAGCTGGCCGGAGCCCTCGGCGGCGGCCAGGAGGAGCACGGTCCGGGTGGCGGGATCGTGCCGCCGGGCCCGCTCCTGGAACGCCTGCTCCAGCTTGCCGACCAGGGGCAGCGGGTCGGGGAGGGCGTCGTGGCCAGAGAGTGCGCCGGGCAGCTCCAGCAGCGCCAGGGGGTTGCCGGCGACTTCGCGCAGCAGCCGGTCCCGGACCGCGGGGGAGATGCTCGCGCCCCAGCGAAGGTCCAGGAGCGCGGCCGCGGCCTCGGGGTCGAGCCCGGTCAGGCGCAGCTCCGGCAGCCCGGCCACCTCGACGCGCCGGTCATGGCCGTCCCGGAGGGCCAGGAGCAGCGCGACCGGCTCGGCGTCAAGTCGGCGGGCGACGAAGGTGAGCGCCTGGACGGACGGGGTGTCGGCCCAGTGGGCGTCGTCGACCAGGCACAGCAGTGGCCGCTCGCCGGCGATCTCGGACAGCAGGGTGAGAGCGGCGACCGCGACCAGGAACTGGTCGGGGGCTGGCCCGGCCTGGAGCCCGAGTGCCACTCGCAGCGCCCGCGCCTGCGGCTCGGGCAGGCAGCCGGCCTGGTCCAGGATCGGGCGCAGGAGCCGGTGCAGGGTGGCGTAGGCCAGCGTGGACTCCGCCTCCACCCCGTCGCTGCGCAGCACCCCCATCTCCTCGGCCCGCTGGCTGGCGTGGGCCAGCAGGGCCGACTTGCCGATGCCCGGCTCACCGCGGAGGACCAGGCCTCCGCCCTGTCCGCTCCGAGCACGCTGGACGAGACGGTCGATCGCGGCCTGCTCTGCCTGTCGTCCGAGGAGCATGGGCGGATCGTACTCCCGACCATTTTCCCACGTGACCCGGGTGGCCCGGCATGGACTGGGAGTCTTCCCGATGCGAGGGGCCAGTGCCCGTCCGTAGGGTCGTATGCCATGACCGAGTCGAAAGGAGCACCAACAGTGAGCGAGCAAGAAGTCCTCGATCTTGTCCAGCGCTGGGCTGAAGTCGAGCTCAGAGGTGACGCCGATGCCTATGGCGACCTGCTCGCCCCAGACTTCATTGGGGTGGGACCGGTCGGTTTCGTGCTCACCAGGGATCAGTGGGCCGAGCGACACCGCGGGGACCTGAAGAACGAGGAGTTCGAGGTACAGGACCCGCACGTGCGCATCTACGGCGACACAGCGATCGTCGAAGCCGTCCAGAGGCAACAGACCACTGTCATGGGACGTGACACCAGCGGCTCGTTCCGGCTCATTGTGGTTGCCGTGAAAGAGGAAGGCCGGTGGGTCATCGCCAACATTCAGCTGAGCGGCCCGCTTGTTCCTCCGGGCACGATGCCTCCGTTCGCCCGCTGAGCACGTCGCGTCAGGAGGGCGCCGGCTCGGACTCCCGCTGTGGCTCCGGCCGCTGCTCGGGCGAGCCTGGGAGCAGGACCTTGAACGAGGAGCCGCCGCCTTCGCGGTCGTCGACCCAGGCACGGCCGCCGTGGAGGGCGGCGAAGCGGGCCACCAGGGTCAGGCCGATGCCCACGCCGGGCGTGTGGGCCGGCGACTCCGGACCCTGCCGGAACGGCTCGAACACGCTCGCGCGCAGCTCCGGCGGCACCCCCGCGCCGGCATCCTCGACGATCAACAGCACCCCGTCGCCGTCTCTGTCGCCGTGACGCCGCACCCCCAGCCACACCGGCGCGTCCGGCGGGGTGTGCTCCGCCATCCGCGACACCAGTGCGGCCACGTCGGTTGGCCGCCGCTTCGGCGCGACGATGCCGCGGCTCAGCCGGTCCAGGTCGAGCAGGTCGGTGAGCAGGCGGTCAAGCTTCCGGGCGTTGGCCGACAGCCGCCGGATGAGGTCGACCGTGTCCACCTGCGCCAGGCTCGTGCCGGAACGCTCCAGCGTCAGCGCGATCCCCAGCACCGCGGCCAGTGGTGTGCGAAGCCGTACGAGAAGAACGGCGTCACGGTGATCCCCGTGGCCAGGATCCAAGGCGGTGCCGGAGGAGGAAGCGGCGAGCGCCCGGAGGGCCAGAGGAAGGGGAAGGGCTCCGGAAGCGGTTTCCGCATGAGCGCCCACCCGGTCGGAGCATTCCTGATCCGAGGAAATGAGATGACCTGGCGACCCGCGATCGACGTCAACCGGATCGTGCTCGGAGGCCAGATCGTGGCCGTCGCCACACTGCTGACGATCCGATCGATCGTGAAGGCCCGGGCCAGGGCGACCGGCTAGTCGGAGAGCGGCCTGCATCGCCACGTCCGCGACGGGATGTCACAGGCGCCGGTGCTATCTCGTCTCCTGGTTGACGCAGACGTGGAAGGAGATGCCATGAAGGTATTCGTCGCCGGCGCCACGGGAGCGCTCGGCACACAGCTCGTCCCGCAGCTCGTCGCGGGCGGCCACGAGGTGGTGGGGATGACCAGGACGGCGTCCAAGCGGGAGGCGCTGCGGGCGCTGGGAGCCCGGCCGGTGGTGGCCGACGCGCTCGACCCCGACGCGGTGGCCCGGGCGGTGGCCGAGGCCGAGCCCGAGGTGATCGTGCACCAGGCCACGGCGCTGTCCGGAGCGCCGGACATGCGACACCCCGACCGCTTCTTCGCGGTGACCAACCGCCTGCGCACCGAGGGCACCGACCACCTGATCGCCGCCGGCCGCGCGGTGGGCGCGCGCCGCTTCGTGGCACAAAGCTACGCGGGCTGGCCGTTCGCGCGCACCGGCGGGCCGGTGAAGAGCGAGACCGATCCACTGGATCCCAACCCACCGCAGGTGCTGCGCTCCACGGTCGCGGCGATCCGCCATCTGGAGCAGGCGGTGACCGGCATCCGGTGGGCCGAGGGCCTGGTGCTCCGCTACGGCGGCTTCTACGGCCCGGGGACCGGGATGAGCCTGGATCCCGAAGCGGCGATGGCCAAGCCGGTCCGCAAGCGACAGTTCCCGCTGGTCGGGGGCGGTGGCGGTGTGTGGTCGTTCGTCCACATCGAGGACGCCGCCTCGGCGACCGTGGCGGCCGTCGAGCGCGGCCCGGGAGGGATCTACCAGATCGTGGATGACGAGCCCGCGCCTGTGCGCGACTGGCTGCCCGCACTGGCGAGCGCGCTGGGCGCCAAGCCGCCGCTGCGCCTGCCGCGCTGGCTCGGGCGGCTGGCGGCCGGTGAGGCGGCGACGATCATGATGACCGAGGTGCGTGGGGCGTCCAACGAGAAGGCCAAGCGTGAGCTCGGCTGGCAGTTGCGCTATCCGAGCTGGCGGCTGGGCTTCGCCAAGGGTCTCGGCTGAGCAAGGTCACGGTGCCCCGGGAGCGGACGGGGATCCGGTTCAGCGCGCAAATCGCCTTCCCGCGGATGGACAGGACTTGCTCGGGTCGTGAACGATCATGGTCGTGAGGCCTGCAGGCGCTGACCAGGAGGGGCGCCGCGACCGGTCCTGGGTCGCGGCGCTGCTCAGCTACGGCGAGGTCGTCATCGATGCGGCGGTGGCAGTGGCGCTCATTGTCAGCGGGGCCATCCTGCTTGGGGTGGTGGTGTACAACTTCGTCCACGACCTCGGTCGAGAGCCGTTCGTCAGCAACGCGCTCGGACTCCTGAGTGGCTTGCTGCTGGTGTTCATCTTCACCGAGCTCATCAGCACGATCCGTGTCGTCATCGCCCGGCGCAGGGTGGAGGTGGAGTCTTTCCTGATCGTCGGGATCGTTGCGGTGGTCCGGCGCCTGATCGTGATCAGCGCCGAGGCCGAGAACCTGCTGGGGACTGGTCGGTTCCGGGACGTGATGCTCGAGATCGGCGTACTGGCCGCGACGATTCTTCTGCTCGGAGCGACCGTGCTCGCGCTTCGCATCACGCGCAGGGGAGACGAGCCGACCGCTGGCCAGGCGGAGTGACCGCGGCCCCGTGGCGCAGCCGTCGTGCTCGTGTCATGTGATCAGGCTGCGGGCTCGGTGATCACCTCCTCGGTCCAGCGGAGCAGCGCGGCCGGCGGGACCGCTCCGACCTGCCTGGCGACCTCCCGGCCGTCGCGCAGCAGCAGCAGGGTGGGGATCCCCTGCACGCCGAAGCGCTCGGCGACGCGAGGTGCCTGGTCGACGTTGACCTTGACCGCCTTGAGGCGCCCGGCCAGCGTCCTGGCCGCCTGCTCGACGCCGGGTGCGACGACCCGGCAGGGCCCGGCGCTCAGGCCGCGTCCCCGGGCTCCGGCGGGTTCTCCGGGGATTCTCATAGGCCACGACCAGCTCGCCGCCGTGGGCATCCACCCGCACGATCGCGCCGTCGTGGACGTCGCCGCCGAGCAGAGCTCGGCCGATGCGGGTCTCCACCTCGCGGGCGATGAACCGGCGCAGCGGCCGCGCGCCGTAGACCGGGTCAAACCCCTGCGCCGCGATGAGCCGGCGGCCCTCGTCGGTGAGCTCCAGGGTCAGGCGTCGCTGGGCCAGCCGCCCGCGCAGCTCCGCGAACTGCAGCTCGACGATCCGCTCGATCTGCGCCAGCGTCAGGGGCTTGAACACCACGGCGTCGTCGATGCGGTTGAGGAACTCAGGACGGAAGTGGCGGCGCAGCTCGGCCATGACCCGCTCGCTGGCCTCGGGCTTGATGTCCCCGTCAGGGGTGACCCCTTCGAGCAGGTGCTCCGAGCCGATGTGGAGGTCATGATCAGCACCGTGTTGCGGAAGTCGACGGTGCGGCCCTGGGCGTCGGTGATGCGCCCGTCGTCCAGCACCTGCAGCAGGGTGTTGAACACGTCGGCATGCGCTTTCTCGATCTCGTCGAACAGCACCACCGAGTAGGGCTTGCGCCGCACCGCCTCGGTCAGCTGGCCGCCCTCCTCGTAGCCGACGTAGCCGGGCGGGGCGCCGAGCAGACGGCTGACGGTGTGGCGCTCCTGGTACTCGCTCATGTCCAGGCGGACCATGTTCTCCTCGGTGTCGAACAGGGCCGCGGCCAGCGTCCTGGCCAGCTCGGTCTTGCCGACCCCGGTGGGGCCGAGGAACACGAACGAGCCGATCGGCCGGCGCGGGTCCTTGATCCCCGAGCGCGCCCGGATGATCGCGTCGCTGACCAGCCGGACCGCCTCGTCCTGGCCGACCACCCGCTCGTGGAGGATCTCGTCGAGGCGCAGCAGCTTCTCCCGCTCGCCCTCCCGCAGCCGGCTCACCGGGATGCCGGTCCAGGCCGCCACGATCTCGGCGATCTCCTCCTCGGTGACCACCTCTCGCAGCAGCCGCCGCTCGCCCTGCTTCGCGGTGAGCTGTGCCTCCTCGGCCTGCAGGCGCCGTTCCAGCTCGGCGACCCTGCCGTAGCGCAGCTCGGCCGCCCGGTTGAGGTCGTAGGCGCGCTCGGCCGCCTCGGCCTCGTGGCGGGCCTGCTCGAGCTCCTTGCGGAGCGACTGCACCCGCCGGATCGCCTGGCGCTCAGCTTCCCACTGGGCGCGCTTGGCGTCGGCCTCGGCGCGCAGGTCGGCCAGCTCACGGCGCAGCTCCTCCAGCCGGGCGCGGCTGGCCGGGTCGGTCTCCTTGGCCAGTGCCGCCTCCTCGATCTCCAGGCGCATCACCCGGCGGGTGACCTCATCCAGCTCCGCAGGCATCGAGTCGATCTCGGTGCGCAGCCGCGCGCACGCCTCGTCCACCAGGTCGATCGCCTTGTCGGGCAGGAACCGGTCGGTGATGTAGCGGTGACTGAGCGCCGCCGCGGCGACCAGGGAGCTGTCCTGGATCTTGACGCCGTGGAACACCTCCAGCCGCTCGCGCAGGCCGCGCAGGATCGAGACGGTGTCCTCCACGCTCGGCTCGTCGACCAGCACCGGCTGGAAGCGCCGCTCCAAGGCCGCGTCCTTCTCGATGTGCCTGCGGTACTCGTCGAGGGTGGTGGCGCCGATCATGTGCAGCTCGCCGCGGGCCAGCATCGGCTTGAGCATGTTGCCGGCGTCCATGGCGCCCTCGGCCGCGCCGGCGCCGACCACGTTGTGCAGCTCGTCGACGAACAGCAGGATCCGCCCTTGCCCGGCGCGGACTTCGTTGAGCACCGCCTTGAGCCGCTCCTCGAACTCGCCCCGGTATTTCGCCCCGGCCACCAGCGCGCCCATGTCGAGCGCGAAGATGGTCTTGTCACGCAGCCCCTCCGGCACGTCGCCGCGCACGATCCGCTGCGCCAGGCCCTCGACGATCGCGGTCTTGCCGACGCCGGGGTCGCCGATCAGCACCGGGTTGTTCTTGGACTTGCGCGACAGGATCTGCACCACCCTGCGGATCTCGGCGTCACGGCCGATCACCGGGTCGAGCTTGCCGGCGCTGGCGTCCGCCACCAGGTCACGGCCGTATTTCTCGAGGGCCTCGTAGGCGACCTCTGGCATCGCGGAGGTGACCCGCTGGTTGCCGCGCACCTGGGTGAGCGCGGCCAGGAAGGTGTCCCGAGTGATGCCGTGGCGCTTCAGCACGCGCGCGGCCGCGGTCTCCGAGCCCTCGTCGACGAGCGCGAGCACCAGGTGCTCGACCGAGACGTACTCGTCCTTGAGCCGGCCGGCCTCCCGTTCGGCGGCGTCCAGCAGCCGGGCCAGCCGTTGGGTGACGAACACCTGGCCCGGAGCGGCTCCGGGGCCGGTCACCTTGGGACGGCGGCCGAGCTCCGCCTCCAGCCCGGTGCGCAGCGCGTCCGGATCGGCGCCGGCCGCCTGGAGCAGCCGGGGCGCCAGCCCCTCCGGCTGGTCGAGCAGCGCAAGCAGCAGGTGCTCGCCGTCGACCTCGGTATGGCCGAACCGCAGCGCCTTGGTCTGCGCGTCGTGCAGGGCCTCCTGCGACTTCTGGGTCAGACGGTTCAGATCCACGGACGATCACCATTCCTTTGCGACTTCCCGAGGCTGGGCGCGCGCGGCACGCTCGAGGGCGTCGATACGGGCAAGAAGATCGAGCACCACCCCGACGGCGGCGTAGTTGAGGCCCAGACCGGCGCGCAGCCGCTGGATCCGGGCAACGGTGACGCGCTCGGCTTGGACAAACCACAGCTGGCCGGCGCCGTCGCGGGCGGCGCGCACGAGGCCGAGCGCCACCAGACGGCGCACGAGATCGGGATGCAGGCCCGCGCTGCGGGCAAAGCCGTCGAGGTCAAGGCGCGCCGGTCGGGCCAGGGGGTAGCGCGCCGCGCGCCGGTCGGTGGCCGTGGCGCGGGAGGGTCGTGGCTGGCTCATCCGCGGCTCCTGGGATCGAAGGTCGACACACGGGCGAGCTCCTCGAACAGCTCCCGCTCGCGGCGGCGAAGCCGTTTGGGGACCACGATCCGCACCTCGGCGTACAGGTCGCCGGCCCGGCCTCTGGGATTCGGCATGCCCTGGCCGGCCAGGCGCACCCGCCGCCCGCTCGAAGAGCCGGGTGGGATCCGGACCTTCAGCTCCCCGCCCGGCGTGTCGACGGGCACCGTCGCCCCGAGCGCCGCCTCCCAGGGGCTCACCGGCACCTTCACGTGGAGATCGCGCCCTTCCAGGCGGTAGCGGGAACTGGGTGCGATGCGTGCCACCAGGTAGAGATCGCCGGCCGGGCCGCCGCCGACGCCCTGGCCACCCTGGCCGGCCAGGCGGATCCGCTGCCCGTCGGTGACCCCGGGCGGGATGTTGACCTCGTAGCTGCGCTGCCCGTCGGGCCCCGCGAGCCTGATCCACCGGCGCCCGCCTCGGTAGGCCTCCTCGACGGTCAGCTCCAGCTCCACCTCCTGGTCAGCCCCGGCGACCGGCCGGCGTCCCCCGCGAGCGCCGAACAGGTCGGCGAGCAGGTCCTCCAGATCCACGCCCAGGTCGCCGAAGCCGCGGCCAGTGAAGCCAGCGCCGCGCGGACCCGCGCCGCCCGCTGTGGCCGCTTCCTCCGCCCCCTCGGGGATCCGGCGGAAGTCCGGCCCGAAGCGGTCGTAGCGCGCCCGGGTCCCGGGGTCGGACAGGACCCGGTAGGCCTCGTTGATCTCCTTGAACCGCTCCTCGGCTTCCGGGTCCTTGTTCACGTCCGGATGGTAGGTACGGGCCAGCCGCCGGTAGGCCTCCTGCAGCTGTTCAGCGTCGGCGGTGCGCGGAACCCCCAGGACCTCGTAGTAGTCGCGGGCCACGGCGCTCACCCCTGCCCGGGCGCCGTGGTGGCGACCGCGACCGCGGCTGGCCGCAGCCAGCGCTCGCCCTGCCCGTAGCCGGGGCGCAGGACCTGCACGACCGTGCCCGATGCCGCCTCGGCATCCTCGACGATCTTCACCGCCTCGTGCCGTGCAGGGTCGAAGGGCACCCCGACCTCCTCGTGGCGGGGGTAGCCGAGCCGTGCCAGCGCGGCCAGTGCCTGCTCGCGCGCCACGCGTATCCCCTCGACGATGGCGGACGGGTCCGTGGCCGCGTGCCCCAGAGCCCGGTCAAGGCTGTCCACCACGGGCAGCCACTCCGCGGCCACCCGGGCTCGTTCCGCGGCCCGCTCCCGCTCCAGCTCCCGTGCGTAGCGCTTGCGGAGATTGTCGAGGTCAGCGAGCGCCCGCCGCCAGCGGTCCTCCATGTCGGCCAGGGCCGCCGCGGCCTCAGCCGCATCGGCGCGGCTGGCCGCCTCGCCGCTGGCGTCGGGCCCGGATCGTTGCTGCGCAGCCATCGCGAGCCCGCTAGCCGGTGGTGAAGTCCGCGTCGATCACGTCCTCGTCGTCGGGTGGTCGCTCCGGCTGGTCGCCGGGCGTCCCCTGGGCGCCGCCCGCGTGCGCGAGCAGGCCCTGAAGCACCTGCTGCAGCTCGCCGGTGAGCGTCCGCAGGCGCTCCGCCGGCGCCTCCTCCTTGATGGCCTGACGGGCGTCGTTGACCAGCATCTCGGCCCGCGCCTTCTCGTGGGTCGGGGCCGTCTCACCGAGCTCGTCGAGGCGCCGCTCCACCTGGTAGGCGACCGTGTCCAGGTCATTGCGGGCGTCCACCCGCTGGCGGATCCGCTGGTCCTCGGTGCGGTTGCGCTCGGCCTCCGCCACCATCCGCTCGACCTCGGCCCGATCGAGGTTGGTGCTCTCGGTGATGGTGATCGCCTGCTCGGCGCCGGTGTCCTTGTCGCGGGCGGAGACGTTGACGATGCCGTTGGCGTCGATGTCGAACGTGACCTCGATCTGCGGCACCCCCCGAGGGGCGGGACGGATGTTCTCCAGCCGGAAGCGCCCGAGCACCCGGTTGTCAGCGGCCCGCTCGCGCTCGCCCTGCAGCACAACGACGTCGACAGCGGGCTGATTGTCCTCGGCGGTGGTGAACACCTCGGTGCGCCGGACCGGGATGGTGGTGTTGCGCTCGACCACCTTGGTCATGACCCCGCCGAGCGTTTCCAGCCCCAGCGACAGCGGCGTCACGTCCAGCAGGACCACGTCCTTGACCTCGCCCTTGAGGACACCGGCCTGGATCGCGGCCCCCACGGCGACGACCTCGTCGGGGTTGACCGTCATGTTGGGGTCCTTGCCGCCGGTCAGGCGCCGCACCCGCGCCTGTACGGCGGGCATGCGGGTGGCGCCGCCGACCAGGATGACCTCGTCGATGTCGGCGGCGGTCACCTTGGCGTCGGCCATGGCCTGCTGCACCGGCCCGAGGCAGCGCTCGACCAGATCGGCGGTGATCTGCTCGAGCTTGGACCGCATCAGCGAGGCCGTCAGGTGCTTGGGCCCTGACGCGTCGGCGGTGATGAACGGCAGGTTGATCTGCGTCTGGGTCACCGAGCTCAGCTCGACCTTGGCCTTCTCGGCCGCCTCGAACAGGCGCTGCAGCGCCTGCGGGTCGCGGCGCACGTCGATGCCCTGTTCGCGCTGGAACTCGTCGGCGAGGTAGTCGACCAGCCGGCGGTCGAAATCGTCGCCGCCCAGATGCGTGTCGCCCGCGGTCGCCCGGACCTCGACGACCCCGTCTCCCACGTCCAGGATGCTCACGTCGAAGGTCCCGCCACCCAGGTCGAACACCAGCACCGTCTCGTGCTCGCGCTTGTCGAGCCCGTAGGCGAGCGCGGCCGCGGTCGGCTCGTTGATGATGCGCAGGACCTCGAGCCCGGCGATCTTCCCCGCGTCCTTGGTCGCCTGTCGCTGGGCATCGTTGAAGTAGGCCGGGACGGTGATCACCGCCTGAGTGACCCGCTCGCCGAGGAACTTGGAGGCATCCTCGGCCAGCTTGCGCAGCACCAGCGCGCTGATCTCCTCTGGCGCGTACTGCCGACCGCGCACGTTGAAGCGGACCACCCCTCCCGGGCCCTCCACGACGTCGAACGACACCGCCTTGGCCTCGCTGGAGATCTCGTCGTAGCGACGGCCGATGAACCGCTTGGCCGACGTGTGATCGTCCCCTTGGGGTTGAGGATCGCCTGTCGCCGGGCCAGCTGCCCGACCAGCCGCTCGCCCTGCTCGGTGAACGCCACCACCGACGGGGTCGTGCGCGACCCCTCCGCATTGGGAATGACCGTCGGCTCGCCGCTTTCCAGCACGGCAATCACCGAGTTGGTCGTGCCCAGGTCGATGCCCACCGCCTTGGCCATACCGTCCCTCCACTCGGTCGTCTTGCTTGCGCTCTTCTCGCGATTCGACGGGTACCGGGTACCACCCTGGAGGCGCTCGAGCCCTCTCACCTGAGATTCCTCGCTGAGCAGGTCGCGGACGCGACGAGCGATGCTTTGAAAAGCGTTGCTGCGCGCCGAGTCCTACAATCCAATCCAGCAATACGAAATAGGCGGCCGCCGTGCGCGAAGACTGATCCTCCTTGCGTACCGAACGGGATCTCTCATGTTGTATGGACGACGAGAGGAACGCGCGCAGATCGACCGCCTTCTCGCCGGTGCGCGTGAGGGCCGCGCCGGCGTGCTGGTGGTACGCGGCGAGGCCGGTATCGGCAAGCACGCGCTGCTGCAGTACGCGGCCGAGCGGGCCGTCGACTTCCAGGTGCTCCGCGCCGCTGGGGCCGAGCCCGAGATGGAGCTTGCCTTCGCCGGCCTCCACCAGATGCTGCGCCCGTTCCTGGAGCGGCTGAACGTGCTGCCCACGCCCCAGGCCAGGGGACTACGAGGCGCGTTCGGGCTGATTGACGCGCAGGCCAACCCCTTCCTGATCGAGCTTGGCGTGCTGAGCCTGCTTACCGTGCTGGCCGCCGAGCAGCCGCTGCTGTGCATCGTCTCCCACGCGCGGTGGCTGGACAGCGCGTCCGCGGATGCGCTGGTGTTCGTCGGGCGGCGGTTGGAGGCCGAACGGATCGTGCTGCTGTTCGCCGCCCGTGACGACGACCTGCGCCGGTTCGACGCGCCCGGTCTGCCGGAGCTGCGTCTGGCCGGACTGGATCCCGCGTCGGCTGGGGAGTTGCTGCAGGCGCACGCCGACAAGCTCGCCCCGCGGATGCGCGACCGGCTCATCGCCGAAACCGAGGGGAATCCCTTGGCGCTGCTGGAACTGCCGAAGGCGCTGACCGGCAGGCAGCTCAGCGGCCATGAGTGGCTGCCCAAGCTGCTGCCGCTGAACGGCAGGCTGCAGGAGATGTTTCTGGAGCGGGCGCGGCGCCTGCCACAGGCCACCCAGACGCTGCTGCTGATCGCCGCTGCTGAGGACACCGGCGAACTGGCGATCGTGCTGGCCGCCGGCCAGGCCCTCGGTTGCGCGCCGGAGACGCTGGAGCCGGCCGAGCGCGCGGGCCTGGTGGAGGTCATCGGCCATGAGCTGACGTTTCGTCATTCGCTGGTGCGCTCGGCGGTCTACCAGGCCGCGACGCTGGCGGCCAGGCAGGCGGCGCATCAGGCGCTGATCGGGGTGCTCCAAGGTGAGGGCCAGGCCGACCGCCGCGCCTGGCATCTGGCCGCCGCCAGCTTCGAGCCGGACGAGCAGGTCGCCGCGGCGCTGGAGAACTCTGCCGACCGGGCGCGGCGGCGCGGCGGCCCGGCGGCCGCGGCCGCGGCGCTGGAGCGCGCCGCCAGGTTGAGCCAGCAGCCTGTGGCGCGGGCTCAACGGCTGGTCGCCGCGGCGGATTGCCTCTGGGAGGCCGGCCACGGCGAGCGCGCTCAGACGCTACTGAACCACGCCGAGGCGCTGCCAACGGGTGTGGCCGTGCAGGCCTACATGGCGCAGGTCCGGGGCGCGATCGAGCTTGCCGCCGGGACGCCGGCGACCGCCTGCACCCTACTGCTCAGGGGCGCCAGGCCGATCCTGAGGTCCGACCCGGTCCGGGCGGCCGAAATGCTGGTGCTGGCCGCCAGGGCAGCATTGTCAGCGGGCGAGACGGACCGCATCGTCGAGCAGATCCACCCACTGCTCTCCCGGCTGCCAAGAGGTGACATCAGGGTCGAGCGGGTCGCCCAAAGTCTGATCGCGGCCGGGCTCGAACGCCTCCCGCCGGGTGCCGCCACCCTGGAGATGCCAACCACACTGGCGACCGGCTGGCCGCATCCGGCGTTCACCTGGATGTGGCCGATGCTGATCGCCGCACCGGACGGCGACGACGTCACCGCCGACCAGCGCTACACCAGGGCGGTCGCGGCGCGCCGCGCCGCCGGGACGGTCTCCGGCCTGACCGTGGCCCTGGCCAACCTCGCCCTGGCCGAAGCCGCGCTGGGCCGCTGGCCCACGGCGATCGACAGCGCCACCGAAGGGCTGCGGCTCGCGACCGAGACCGGCCAGCACGCCACCGCCGCCCACGCTCTGGTCATCCTCGCCGCACTCGCCGCGGGGCAAGGACGCGCCGACGACTGCCGCCAGCTCGCCCGACAGGCCCTCGCCGAGGCGACCCGGTTGCGGCTGGCCGCGGTATCGGCGTTCGCGTCCTGGACGCTGGCGTCCCTCGACCTTGCCGAAGGGCACCCGGAAGCCGCGCTGGAGCGGCTGCATGGCCTTGCCACCCTCGGGCATCCGACCGCACACCCCCCCATCGCGCAGCTGGCCACCGGCACCCTGGTGGAGGCGGCCGCCCGCATGGACGCGGTCGCGGGCTTGGAGCCCGTGGTGGCCAGGTTCGAACGTTGGGCCCAGTGGGACAGGCGCACCTGGACCGTGGCGGTCGCCCACCGTTGCCGCGCGCTGATCAGCGGCGACGGGATAGCCGAGCGGCACTACCAGGCCGCCCTGGCCACCGACGGGATCGGCGAGCTGCCGCTGGAGCTGGCCCGCACCGAGCTGCTGTATGGCGAGTGGCTGCTGCGCTCGCGCCGCCGCGCCGAGGCCCGCTCCCACCTACGCACCGCCCTGGAGACCTTCGAGCGCCTCGAGGCCCGTCCGTGGGCCGAGCGCACCCGGGCCGAACTGCGCGCCAGCGGCGAGAGCGCGCGCAGCCGCGACCCGGCCGCCCTGCGCCAGCTCACCCCGCGAGAGCTGCAGGTCGCCCGCCTTGCCGCACGCGGGCTGACGAACCGGCTGATCGCCGCCCGGCTGTTCCTGAGCGCTCACACCGTCGGCTATCACCTCCACAAGGTCTACGCCAAGCTCGGCATCACCTCCCGCGCCACTCTGAGCCAGTTCGACCTGGACGACCCTGCTCGGTGACCGCCGACTCCGCCGGCCAGCAGGCCAGGCTCGGCGCCATCCCCGCCAACGTCGAGGTCACCTCCCGTGGGGATCTCGGGGCGTGTGGTGGTCAGCAGCGACTCCACTGCTCATGCATCCGGGTCAAGGCGCGACGCAGCAGGCGCGAGACGTGAATCTGCGAGTAGCCAAGCACCGCGCCGATGTCATCCTGCTTCAGGTCCCGGAAAAACCGCAGCACCACCGCCCGGCGCTCCATTTCAGGCAGGCTCTCGAGCAGCTCAGGCAGCGCCAGCACATCGTCGACCTCGATCTCGCCGCTCGGAGCGGGAAGCAGCTCGCCGATGCTGACGCTGCCGTCCCCGTTGGCCGGCTCGTCCAGCGAAAGCTCAAGCCGTGTTTGGTTGGCCTCAAAGGCCTCCAGCACTCGCTCGCAGCTGATGCTCAGATGGTCGGCGATCTCCGCCACGGTCGGCGAGCGCTCCAGGGTCATGGTCAGCGCTTCACGTGCCCGGACGACCTGGAGCACTTGCTCTTTGAGCGTCCGCGCCACGTGGACGGTCCAGCAGTTGTCGCGCAGGTGTCGTCTGAGCTCGCCAACGATGCAGACAATGGCATAGACGATGAACGAATTGGTCCGGCCGGGGTCGTAGCGATTGACTGCCGTGACCAGACCGACTCGCGCCACCTGGACGAGATCTTCATAGGAGGTGCCGCGACTCCTGCGAAAGCGCGCGGCGAGCCGGTCGGCAAGCCCCAAGTGGGCGAGGATGATCCTTTCGCGGATGGCGGGGTCCCGCGTGGCGTGGTAGGCGTGGAACCACTCCTCCACCTGCTTGACGGCGTCCTGGTCGCCTGGACGGACATCCATCGTCCCGGCAGGTGCGGCTGTCATCCGCGTCCTCCACGGCCGCTTCGGTTGCGCGGCGCACCCGGCCGGGAGGTGGGATGGGGTTGGCCCAAGGTGCGCCCCAGCAATGGGCTGCCGTTTCTCCTTTCGGACCGCATGAAGCGGCGAGGGATGAGGTCTCCCCTCCTCCAAGGTGGGTAGCGTGACAGCCGGATGCGACCGCTCGAATCCCCGAAACGAGTAGTCTTGGGCCGCAACCTCACGGTTCGGCAAGCGGGCACCCTCGAGCGGCCGCCGCACCACCCGTTCTCGATCTGAGTCGCGGCCTCGTCCAGTTGGGGTTGCACGCTGGGGCACGTTCAACCATCCATGGCGTGGCTGGTGGACTGCGGACGGTCGTGCAGAGGTACCCAAGGGCCGATGGATGCAATCACCGGTACTGGGGGTATCCAGGGTGCTCACCACGGTGGGCGTGGCGCTGGCTGTCCTGCTCGTCCACGTCGTGGTATGGCGGCTGGCGCTGCGGTTCATGAAGGACCGCAGGCTCGCCGAGGATCTGCGGACACACTGCCGCTGGCCCGCCCGTCTGGTGGTCACGCTCGCCGCCCTGGTGCTGGCGCTTCCTGTTGCACGGCTGAGGCCCAGCATCCACGGAGCAGTCTTCCACCTGCTGATGCTCGGGCTCGTCGCGGCCGCTGCCTGGCTGGCGATTCGCCTGGTGCGCGTGACTGAGGACGCCTTCATGCGGCGCTACGACGTGGAGGTCTCCGACAACCTGCGAGCCCGCCGGGGTCGTCGCCGCCGGCGTGGCGGCCCGCTCCACGGTCGGCAACCTCATCGCGGGTTTGCAGATCGCGTTCGCCGGGCCGATCCGCCTCGACGACGCTGTGGTCGTCGAGGGCGAGTGGGGCAACATCGAGGAGATCACGCTCACCTATTACCGAGGTAAGCAAATAGTGTTATGATGTGGTAGATTTGGGGCATGCCGAACAATGACGCTCGATCCCTGCCAGGTGCAGCCCAGGCGGCGCTGCGCAACCGGGCCGTCCAAGCCGTCCTGGACGGCATGCCCCAAGCCGAGGCCGCGCGGGTGTTCGGGGTGCACCCCAACGCGGTGAACCGCTGGGTCAAGCGCTACCGCGAGGGCGGCTGGGCGGGGCTTGCCGAGCGGCGCCGCGGTCGCCGCGCCGGCGAGCAGGCCGCGCTTTCCGCAGGCCAACAGCGAGAGGTCATTGCGCTGGTGCGGGACAGCACGCCCGACCAGCTCGGCCTGCCGGGGTTTCTGTGGACCCGCGAGGCGGTCGCTGAGCTGATCGCCCAGCGGTATGGCGTGTGGCTGGCGCGCACCACCGTCGGCAGGTATCTGCGCGCGTGGCGGTTCAGCCCGCAAAAGCCCAAGCACCGCGCCCTGGAGCAAGACCCGGCGGCGGTGGCGCGCTGGCTTGCGGAGGAGTATCCCGCCATCGTTCAGGCGGCCAAGCGGGACGGCGGGGTGGTGGTGTGGCTGGACGAGATGGGCGTGCGCTCGGACGTGGCCGCGGGGCGGTCGTGGGCACCGGTGGGCCAGACCCCGGTGATCAAGCGGACCGGCAAGCGGTTTGGGGTGAACCTGATCAGCGCGATCTCCAACCAGGGGCGGCTGCGGTTCCGGCTGTTCGAGGGGTCGTTTGCCGGCCCGGTGTTCATCGACTTCCTGCGGCGGCTGCTGCGGGATCTGGCCGGGCGGAAGGTGCACCTGATTGTTGACGGGCATCCGGTGCACCGCGCCAAGCTGGTCAGCGCGTGGGTCGCGCAGCGTCCGACGAGGATCGATCTGCACTTCCTGCCGGGCTACAGCCCGGAGCTGAACCCGGTGGAGTTGCTCAACAACGACGTGAAGGCCAACGCCGCAGGCCGGCGGCGCGCCCGGACGGTGGTGGAGTTGACGGGTGAGTTGCGCGCGTATGTGCGTCGTCGGCAGCGGCAGCCGGAGGTGGTCGCGCGGTTCTTCACGCATCCGGATACGTGCTATGCCGCCGCCTAGTGAATCACACTATTTGCTTACCGGAGTAAATA
>WNFU01000766.1_pt1 | contig 44607 bp, 39 predicted proteins | sample 5400121 | NCBI WGS metagenome assembly WNFU01 (sample SAMN13153360, study PRJNA577476) | soil metagenome | isolation source: 100 cm soil or saprolite under grassland replicate 1 | place: USA:California | collected 2016-06-15 | reverse complement strand
CCCAGTGTGACATCGGCGCCATGTGCGCGTAGCTGCGGCAGGCGCCCCCAGGTGCCCTCGTGGCGGTTCAGCACGCTGACCGCGCAGCCGGCCTCGCGCCAGCGCTCGACCGCCCGCAGTGCCGCGGGCGTCGCCCCCTCGTCGGGCCGGTCGCCGATCACCACGAGCCGCCCGTAGCCGGCGGGGTCGCCCCCGGCGAGGGCCTCGTCCCAGAGCCAGACCGGGCCGTCAGGCGTATCGGGGTAGCAGAGCAACTCCACCTCGAGCCCGGCCGCCGCGAGCTGCCGCCGGCTGAGGGCCGCCATTACCAGGCTGTGGGGCTCGAACGGGAATGCCAGGAGCGCCCGCCCGCCGCCGTCGCGGGCCAACGGGGGCTCAGCGGCCACCGCGAGCTCCACCACCCTCCAGTCCAGCGGCGTCGTCGCCAAGTCGCCCCGCAGCATCGCGATCTGGTTATTGTCGGGGGCCGGCTCGCGCGTGAGCACCTGGAGCTCGACGTCCGCGCCGGCTCTGATGCGAACGCCCAGGATCTGCTCCAGGCTCGTCCAATACTTCAGCTGATTGGGGAAGAAGCGCTCGATCACCGCGCGGAACCGGCGGTCGTAGTCGGATCGGCGGTGGTCGATATCCATCGCGTCGGCCACGCGGATAATCGAGCCGAGTAGCCCGGTGCGTACCTGCTCGCCGCGCACGGTGTCGACGCGGGCCGGGTCGTACTCGCGCCGGTGCCAGCGGCAGAGCAGGGCGATGACCTCGGCCTCTTTCGGCGCCAGGGGCAGGGAGCCCTCGGCCGCCAGTTGCTCGACCGTCTCCTGGCTAATGATGTGGTGCCGGCCGCGGTCCACCACATTGCCGATGTCGTGGAAGAGGGCCGCGGCGCGCAGGGCCTGCTGCTCGGCGCGGCTCAGGCCCATGAGCGAGCCGAGCTGGGTCGCGAACGACTTGACGCGCAGGGCATGGGTGGGGCCGTGGTCGGCGAACTCGCTCAGGCGGGCGCGCGCGAACTGGAGGAAGGGCAGGGCGGTGCGTAGGATGGCCACCTCTTGCTCCGAGTAGAGCCGGCCAGTTGTGAGCAGGGCCGGCCAGAGCTGGGTGGGCAGGGTGGTGCGGCTGGCGATGCGGCCCATCCGTGCGTCGGCGCTGCCATCGGCGCGGAGCTGCAAGCGCCCTTTGCGCGCCAGGCCATCCAGCGCGGCGCGGATCGCGGCCGGGTCGTGGCCGGTGTCCGCGGCTAGCGTGGCGGCGTCGGCCGAGCCGCCGCGCGCCAGGCATAGAAACAGCTCGCGCTCGAGTGGTGGGAGGTCGAGCAGGTCGAGCACGCTGAAGTTCGCGTCGGTCATTGGTATCCTCGCAGTTTGGTCATGGTGGAGCGCTGGATCCAACGACGCTTCCATGTCCTGCTTCCCCGCAGGGAAGCATCTCTTCCTATTGATGATGATGGTCCTCGACATTTCGCTGTCATGCTGACCGCAGGTACGCCCCCTGCATTCCAATGCGAAATACACTGAACCCGATGAGCTCGTTCGCTGCGCTCACGATGATAATAGCGATCATTGTGTACGGCGCCGCCAACGGTTTTACATCGTCAGCTGCGCCGCCACCACCCGTAGCGCCGCCGTCAGTGGGTGGTCGGGGTAGCGCAGCGCGAAGATGCCGCTGCTGGCCAGGGTCATCATCTCGTCGGAATGCGGCAGCACCGCGGCGACGGGGCAGTCATAGGCCTGCTCGACCCTGGCCTTGACCGCCGCGGGATCGAGAGCCTGCGGCATCTTGTTGACCACCAGCAGCAGGCGCGGCACCTGGAGCCCCTGTGCGATCTTCAGCGTGATCCCGGTACCCTCGTAGTCCTGCTGGTCGGGGCGCATCACGATAATGAGCGCGTGCGAGATCACCAGCGAGAGCAGCGTTTCCTCATTCAGGCCGGGGTGGGTGTCGATCAGCAGCAGGTCTAGTCCGAGCTCGGTTACCAGCCGGCGCAGCCCCTGAGTCAACCGTTGGGCGTCGTAACCCTCGCGCAGCACGCGGGTAATCTCGCCTGGCTTGACGCTGGAGGGGATGAGGAACAGCCGCCCCGATATCGCCGCGTCCAGGTTCGGCGTCACGTCCAGCGCGGCATCCTTGATGTCGCGGCCGTGCCATAGGTAGTCGTTGAGCGAGGCGCTGATCTCTTCGCCGACCAGGCCGAACAGGATGTGAATACCGGGCGACTGGATATCGGTGTCGATCACGCCGACGCGCTGCCCGCTGGCTGCCAGCAACGCAGCGAGGTTGGCCGTGGTGTTCGACTTGCCGGTGCCGCCGCGGAAAGAGTGGATCGAGATGATTTGCGCCATGGTCGTCGCTCCTTAGTGCAATTGTCGATTGCAGTTTGTGTCTAGTGCCTCTCAATCAGTGGATACGGGACGGGTTATCGAATAACCTCGGCGATGCCATGGGCGCCATCCATATCCGCCTATTTAGCGCGGCGCGCCAGTGGCGTGCTCAAGGCGCCGGGCCCGATCGAGGGCTCCAATGAGTTCCTCGACCTTAATCGGCTTGGAAATGTAGTCGTCCATGCCGGCTTGCAGGCACAGCTCACGGTCGCCCTGCATGGCGTTGGCCGTCATTGCCACGATGTGCGGCTGGCCCGCGGCCAACGTCAGGGCGCGGATGCGCCGCGTCGCCGCCAGCCCGTCCAGCTCGGGCATTTGCACGTCCATCAGCACCACGTCGTAGGGCTGCCGCTCCAGGGCCGCCACGGCCTCTAGCCCGTTGCCCGCCACATCGGCGCGGTAGCCCATCTGCGCGAGCAGCCGCAGCGCCAGCTTCTGGTTCACCGCGTTGTCCTCTGCCAATAGGATGCGCAGCGGGTGCCGGGCCGCCATCCCCGCATCGGTCGTTACCGCGGCCGCCTTCTTCGCCGGGGCGATCAGCGCCGGCCCGCCAGCGAACAGCGTGATGAGCGCGTCGAACAGCTGCGAGGGTTTGAGCGGCTTGGTCAGGTACGCCGCGAATGTCGCCCTCGCCGTCCCCGCCTCACGCCGGCCCAGCGACGAGCACAGGATCAGCGGCAGCGCCCGCTCGTCGCGCTGCGCGCGGATGGCGCTGGACAGGGCGAGCCCGTCGAGCTCGGGCATCATCATGTCCAAGATCGCCAGGTCGAAGGGCTCGCCAGCCTGCACCCACGCCAGCGCCTCATGCGGTGAGGCCGTATCACGCACCTGCATACCCCACCGCGCCAGCTGCAACGTCAGGATGCGCCGGTTGGTGGGGTTGTCGTCCACCACCAGCACCGTCTTGCCCACCAGGAACGGGGCCACGCCGTCGTCGAGATACGGGCGGGCCTTCAGCGGAGGCGCCGGCAGGGCGGCGATCGTGAAGTGGAACGTCGTTCCCACGCCCACCTGGCTCTCGACCCACATCTGCCCGCCCATCAACTCGGCCAGGCGCTTGGAGATCGCCAGCCCTAGCCCGGTGCCGCCGTACTTGCGGCTGGTCGAGGCGTCGACCTGGCTGAACGACTGGAACAGGCGCGCCAGCCCCTCGGGCGGGATGCCGATCCCGGTGTCGTGTACCGAAAAAGTGACCAGGACTGAGGACTGAGGACTGAGTTGGGCCAGGTTCGACTCACTCCTCAGTCCTTGGCCCTCAGTCCTGACGCTTACGACGACCTCGCCCTGCGCGGTAAACTTGACGGCGTTGGAGAGCAGGTTGAGCAGGATCTGGCGCACTCTGGTGACGTCGCCGACGATCGCAAGCGGCACATCCTCCTCGAACAGCGCGGCCAGGTCGAGGTGCTTCTCGGCCGCTTTGGTGGCGACCAGGTCGAGGGCGCTCTCGACACAATCGCGCAGGTCGAAGGGCTGCTGTTCCAGGTCCAGCTTGTCGGCCTCGATCTTAGAGAAGTCCAGGATGTCGTTGATGACCGTAAGCAGCGCCTCGGCGCTAGCGCGGACCATCTCAGCATACTCACACTGCTCGGCCGTCAACTCGGTGCCGAGCAGCAGGCCGGTCATACCGATCACCCCGTTCATCGGCGTACGGATCTCGTGGCTCATCGTCGCGAGAAATGTGCTCTTGGCCTGGTTGGCGGCTTCGGCGGCTGCCCTGGCTTGTTTGGTTTCTTCCAGCAAGCGCGCCCGGCCCAGCGCCACCCCGGCCTGGTTGGCCGCAGCGGTGAGCACGTCCAGATCGTCTTGGCTAAAAGCGTTCGGCTGGCGGCTCTCGACGACCAGCACCCCGATCACCTCCGATCCTATCTTCAGCGGTACATCTACTTCCGAGCCGCTGCTGAGGGTCGGCACGTAACCCGCGGCCTGGGTTACATCGGGGGTGTAATGAACTAGGCCGTCGAGCAGCGGCTGCTCACTCAACCCCTGACCAGGCCTGAGACGTACGGGTGCGGCATCACCGGATACCCCGACGCTTGCTCGCTCAACACGCTCGCCGGTCGACGGGTCCAGCAGGAAGATGGCGACGTAGGCATAAGCGAGCGCCTCATCGTGCAGGCCTTCAACCACACGACGGCAGATCTCGTCTTCGTCTCGGGCGGCGGCGATAGCGGCGCTGAGCCGGTACAGGGCAGCCTGCCGCGCAGCCTGGGCCCGTTCGGCCTGGAACAAGTGAGCGTTATACAGGGCCACGGAGGCAAGTTGAGCAAACTGGCTCAACAGTTCAATTTCAGCCTGCCCAAAGGTGCGATTCGATCCGGCATCGTAGGCCATGCCGATCACCCCGACCACCTGCGAGCCGGGGGCGCCTGTATCTCCACTTTGGGTCAGCGGAACCTCCATTAAGGCTCCGATCACCCCATACTCGAAATCGGGCAGACGCTCTAACCAGGTATCGTAATCGTCAACTAGTAATGGTTGGCCGGTTTGCCAGACTCTGCCCGCCAGGCCCTCACCTGGTTTTATCTGAAAGCCAAGCTCTTGACTGAAAACCCCCAGCCCCACCTTGCGCTCGAGTACCCCGGACCCCGGCTCGACTAGGTAGATCAGCCCATGCGGCGCTTCCAACAAGTGTGCGGCCCGCGTGACCAGGGCTTCGAGCAACTCATTCAGATCAAGCCGGCTCATCAAGCCCAGGCTGGTTTCTTGCAGAGCGGCCAGATATTCATTTTGCCGGCGCAGGGTTTCAGCGCTATCTTGCAGGTCGCTCCGGCGCTGTTCCAGGTCGTCCAGGGTTTCGCTCAGACGGCCAGTCATCTGATTAAACGTCTCGGCCAACGTACCGATCTCATCGCCGGATTCGACAGGCGCCTGGGCGGCCAGATCTCCAGCCCCGATCCGCTCGGCTACTGCCGTCAACCGGCGAATCGGCCCGGCGATGTTCTCCCGAAAGATGAAGGCCAGACCCAGGCCAAGCAGTAGAGCGGCCATCCCGCTCACTGCGGTCTGCCACTGGGCTATCGCCAATTGCTCACGTCCCTCAGTGAGATCGGCCTGAAGTAACTGTTGTTCGGCGGCAGTCAGTTCATCTAACAGCTGTAAGGTGGTTTCGGCCAGGGGCACGGCCTGAGTTCGGAAGAGGAACAGGTCTTCGCGGGCGTGTTCGCCTCTGACCGCCTCGAACATTTGGGGCGGGAGGGCCAGGAACGCTGCGCGCGTCTGGCTGATGTTACGCAATGTATCCCGCTGGTTGGACTCTAATTGAGCTTGATTTTTAACGAGTTGCTCCCAGGCTGAGTTGTTGACGGTCAAGTTGGAGGTATATTCAAATTGGAAGCTGTCCCGACCCGTGGTCACGTAGCCGCGCAGGCCGGCGACCATCGCGAAGAAAGACGCCTGAAAGTTCGCCAGATCGCCCAACAGGGCCATGTTCTCCGCCGAGGGTTCGCGCTGGCGTTGGTCAGTAATGATGGCGTTAATGTCAACCAGGATGGATACAATCAGTGGGTTCGCTTCTTCGATCAACAGGCGTAGGGCCGGTTCCCGTTTTAACTGGTCGTCGCGTAAGTCAAACAACTGCTCCGGCAAGGCTGACCATTGGGTATAGCTGCTCCGCAAGGCGTCGAGGCGGCGATCAAACTCCGGGTTCGAGACGGATGCTTCGTGTCGGCGCGCCAGTTCGTCCAACCTGGCTAAATCCACCTCAAAAGCCTGCTGTGCTTGGTGAAAGCTCGATCGATAGGCTTGATCGCCCAGGGCCAGATACGCCTGCACAGCGGCCTGCATGCGGAGCAAGTTGGCCTGAGCGCGCGCCGAAGCGAGAGCGGTCGGCACGCGCACATCAGCGGTGCGGTTGATATTGCGGGTGGCCCGGTAGCTGCCCAGGTAGCTCAGGCCAATGACCAGCATCGTCAAAGCGCCCAAGATGCCAAAGCCTATCGTCAGCTTGCCGCCGATTTTTAGCCTGTTGAAGTATTTGCCACACATATAAGGGCTACTTCCGTCGCCAATCCTTGATATTCCACACCTCCACATCCCAGGGTGTGAAATCCAGACCTGTTAGCGTGGTGCTGACGCCGGCAGGCAAAGTTATGTGCACCAGTGGAATCAGGGCCACATCCTCGATCAGTAGATCGTTCATCTGAATGAAGAGGTCTCGACGTTTGTCGGGGTCCAATTCCGTTTTGGCCTGCTGATATAGCTTGTCATAGGCCGAGTTGCAATAGCGCGCCCAGTTGGACAAGGCCCAATCATTCGACTTTTGCGCGATTTCAGCACAGGTCCAGCCGGCCATGTACGCGTCGGGGTCCGGGCTCTTGTTGCTGAAGGCATATTCTTCCAGGTCGGCATAGAACTGGCGGCGGGTATCGGTGGTGTCTTTGGGCGGGCCGAGGAACAGGCTGGCGTCGATGTTTTTCAACTCTACCTCAAAGCCAATTGCTTCGAGATTCTTCTTGACCACCTCCTGAGCGAGTTGACGCAGCGGTTGCACCGACGTTTGAAACAAGACCCTCAGCTTGATCCCATCCTTGTCCCGCACGCCGTCGCCGTCGCTATCTTTCCAACCGGCCTCATCCAGCAGCGCCGCCGCTTTCTCTGGATTGAACTCGATCGCAGTATTGGATGAATTATAGCGGGGGGGTTCCACCAGCAGATTTTGAGTCAATTTCCCCCCGCGGCCATAGGCCGTAGCGATGGCCTGCCGATCAATCGCCTCGGCGAGCGCCTGGCGTACCCGCTTATCGGTGAGGGAGGGATGCGGAAACTGCCCGCTAGAACGTTCGCCATCGGAGGTTTCTTTATTCGGGTCGGTGAAATTGAGCATAATCCGCTCGACAAAAGACGTGGGGACAGGCAAAACGATCGATTTCCCCCCGGCCTCGACCTCATCGAACACCTTGTCCTCCACCGCCAGGTTCCAGGCGAAATCAACCAGGCCATCCTGCCCGGCCCGGGCCGCCATGGTGACATCACCACCACCCAGCAGCTCCACCCGGCGGAAGAAGGGCTTGTCTGGTTCCCGAAAGTAGGGGTTGGCTTCGTAGATGATTTTAATCGTATTAACGGCAGAGCTGCCGACGATGATAACGTCTTCCTTCTTATACTCCACGGCCTGGTACGGGCCGGTACCTACGGCCTTCAGATTGGCCGGCGCCTCCGGCGCATTGGCGCCGTTGTAGGCTTCAAACATGTGGCGGGGGATAATCATGCCCTGAACGCCTGTAAATGGCAACGCCCAGGCCGGGTTGACTTCTTTGAAATTGATTTTGACCGTGTAATCGTCGATGACTTTGATGCTCTCGATGCCAGTGTACGAGGCTGCGCTGGTGGATTTGACCTTGGGGTTGCTCACGTACTCATAGGTAAAGAGGACATCAGCAGCTGTAAACGGCTCACCGTCCGCCCACTTGACGCCTTGCTTGAGTTTCCAGGTAACCGATTTTCCATCCGCCGCCAGGCCGCCGTTTTCCAGGGAAGGGATTTCGGCAGCCAGAAAAGGCACTAAGCTGCCATCCTTGTCAAAACTGGCCAACGGTTCGTACACAATGCGGCTGGCCGACAAATCTTTTGTGCCCGCAGATAGATGGGGGTTAAGAATAGTCGGCGCTTGAAAGTAAATCAGGCGGAGAGTGTCGCCCGCGCCGCGTTCGCTGGTGGCAGCCGCTAGGGGAGCCGTCGTAGCTGTGGCCTGTGTGGTTAGGGTTGGGGGAACCGTAGACTCGACGGTTGGTTCCGGCCGGGCAGCCGGAGCGCCGCCGCAGGCGTTTGCAATGATTAAAAGGAGTGATAGGACGATCAACAACGCCGGCCGGGCACGAACGCTACCATCGCGATGTCGAGTATTATTGAACATGCCTGTTGCCCCCTTCTGACGAGCAAAGCATTTACACAGCTCACATTGCCCATCGCTACGACGTCAGCCACCATCGTCCGATCATCCCTCGCCTGACGGCCGCAGCTCGCGCTGCCACAACACTTCACCGGTCTGCTGCTCAAGAAAGGTGCAAAAGGCCACCAAGCTGGCGAAGTGTTTGGGCTCTGTGCCGTCGGGAAACTCTACCGATACGCGCCAGGGTGTGTCGACTCCGTCGCGCCATAGTCGCAATAAGTAGGCGCGGTACTTGAGCGGTTCGGTCGGCATCACAGGACCTCTTGCTTTTCGTCCACAGCGCTACGCAGCTTCTCTACGCAGGCTGCCCTCGGTGCGGCCAACCCGGAATCAACGGCGCGGTGAGTCGCGGTGAGACCATTGATCGGCATCGCGTGTATACATCGCCGATGTTAGGCTTGTGTGCTATGATAGAGAACAACGATCAGCAAACTATCAGCACACTATCAGCATAAGGGCAACGTGCTCGAGCACGCGTTGGGTTGCTGCGCGTGCCGCGTGGATTCATCAACCTGTGCCGTTGGGTTGCCGATGAGGCGATTCTGCATCCTTGTCATGGAAGGAGGGCGCCATGCCCCCTTTGCGCCTGATGTTGCTGGGCGCGTTTCAGGTGGCGCTAAATGGCACGCCCGTCACAACGTTTCGCAGCGCCAAAACGCAGGCGCTCCTGGCCTACCTCGCGGCTGAATCCGAGCGTCCGCACGGTCGTGAAGCACTCGCCGGGTTGCTCTGGCCGGATCAGCCGGAATCCGTCGCGCTGCATAACCTGAGCCAGACACTCAATCAGCTGCGCCTGGCGATCGACGATCGCCACGCCGATCCGCCCTTCCTTCTGATCAGCCGGCGGGCGATCCAGTGGAACCGGGCCGCCGACTCGTGGCTGGACGTGGCCGCCCTCACCTCCTATATCGCCGGCTCGCAAACGCATCCGCATCCCGATCTGCTGGGTTGCCTAAGCTGTATGCAGCAGTTGCAGCAGGCGGTCGATCTCTACCGTGGGCCGTTATTGGATGGCTTCTTCGTCCGTGACAGCGATCTGTTTGAAGCGTGGATGCTCCTGAAGCGGGAATGGCTGCATGGGCAGGTGCTTCAGGCGCTCGACGCGCTGGCGGTCTATTACGAGCGGCAGCGCGAATGGGAGGCTGCGCTCACTGCTGCCCGCCGTCAGATCGAGCTAGATCCGTTCCGCGAAGCGGCGCACCGGCAGGTGATGCGCTTGCTCGCGCTGCGCGGGCAGCGCAACGCGGCGCTGATGCACTACGAGACGTACAGGCGCTGGCTGGCCGACCAATTGGAGGTGGAGCCTGCGAATGAAACAACGATCCTGTACGAGCGCATTCGTGCCAGTGAATTAGGAATTGAGCATAAACAATTGAGCAAGCTAGCGAATGGGGTTGCTCAATTCTCCGTGCTCAATTCTCAATTTCTGCACGAGACTCCTGACCTGGCTAACTTCTACGGTCGAGCAACCGAAATCGCCATGCTGCAGCGCTGGGTTGTCGCGGACGGTTGCCGAGTGGTAGCGGTGGTAGGTATCGGCGGCGTCGGCAAAACGGCGGTCGCGGCGAAGCTGGTCGAATCGGTGACACACCATTTCGCCCGTGTGCTTTGGCGCTCCGTCTTGAATGCACCGCCCCTCGATGAAGTGCTGTGGAACTGGCTGGAGGCACTGGTCAACGCGCAGGTCACCGGGCTACCACGGCGTTTCGAGGAGCGGTTGAGCCTATTGCTTGACTGCCTACGGCGGCAGCGCTGCCTGCTGGTCCTCGATAATGTCGAAAGCCTCTTCCAAGCTGGCGAGCCAGCTGCTAGCTACCGCACCGGCTACGAAGACTACGGATACCTGATCCAGCGCATCGGGCAAAGCCGGCACCAAAGCTGCCTCCTGCTCACCAGCCGTGAACGACCAATGGAGCTTGCGCGTATGGAGCGGGAAACCGCGCTGGTGCGGTCACTGCGCATCAACGGGCTTGACCTCGATGCCGGACAAGCGCTGCTGCACGAGCGCGGACTGATCGATCGGTCCGAACAGAGCACGGATCTTGTGCGGCGCTATTCCGGCAATCCCCTGGCGCTCCAGCTGGTTGGCGAAACGATCCAGGAGTTGTTCGCCGGCAACATCGCCGCCTTTCTGCGCGAGGCGGCGCCGATCTTTGAGGATATTCGGAATGTATTGGACCAGCAGTTTGAGCGCCTCGTGCCATTGGAGCGCGAACTCCTACTGTGGCTCGCGATCGAGCGCGAACCAATCTCGATCGTAGCGCTACAGGCTGATCTGGTACAGCCTGAGGCACATAGTTCCGTTCTTGAAGCGCTGCGCTCTCTGCAACGGCGGTCATTATTGGAACAGCGTGGCGATCGATTCACCTTACAGAACGTCATCATGGAGTACACCACCGAGCGCCTGATTAGCGAGATCGGGCAGGCGTTTGTGAACGAGGCGCTGGATAGCGTGAATCATTATGCGCTCATCAAAGCGCAGGCGAAAGAATACATTCGGCAGGCCCAAGTCCGCCTGATTCTTGATCCGGTTGCCCAACAACTGGTCGCGCGGTTCGGGCCGCCGGGTATCGATACGCTTTTTCGGCGTCTCCTGTCGCGTCTCCGTGAAGAAGCGCCGCTTGCGCCCGGGTATGCCGCCGGCAACATCCTCAGCGTGCTGATTCATCTGGGCTATGATTGCCAGGGCTATGACTTTTCGCACCTCAGCGTTTGGCAGGCGTATCTTCGCGGCGTTGCGTTGGGCGCTGTGAACATGGCCCATGCCGATCTATCGGGATCGGTGTTTACCGATGCGTTTCGCGCAGTTACTGCTGTAGCGGTGAATCCCGCCGGCGATCTGTTGGCTGCTGGCACTACCGATGGAGCGGTACGCCTGTGGCGGGTGAACGACGGACAGCTGGTCGGCATCTGGGCTGGACATGCTGGACTTGTTCCATCCATCCGATTCAGCCCTGACGGGACGACGCTGGCAAGCGGGAGCCACGATCAAACGATCCGCCTATGGGGTGTTCCAACCGGGCAGGCGCAGGGTATATTGGAAGGACATATGGGTGCCGTCTCGTCAATCGGCTTCAGCCCCGATGGAGCGTCGCTCATAAGCGGCAGCTACGACCAAACGGTGCGCGTATGGGATGTTGCGACCAAGGCGGCGATCCGGGCCCTACACGGGCATACAGCATTCGTTAGCGCGGTGGCGTGGAGTCCGGATGGCACAACGCTCGCCAGTGGTAGCCATGATCACACGGTGCGGCTATGGGATGCTGTGACCGGACAGCTCGTCCGTGTGCTGGCAGGGCATACCAATACCGTGTTCGCGGTAGCCTATGGACCTGACGGTCGTATCCTTGCAAGCGGCGGCGGTGATCGCACGGTGCGGCTCTGGGATGCGCGGACGGGGCAGGAGCTCCAGGTCTTACAGGGGCATAGCGACTGGATCAGTAGCCTGGCGTTCAATACGAACGGCGACTTGTTGGCAAGTAGCGGGGCGGATCGACCGGTGCGCGTGTGGGACGTAGCACGTGCGCAGTGCCGGCATGTCCTTTATGGGCATACAAGTTGGGCAAGTTCCGTTGCCTTTGGCCATGATCCTGCGCTGCTGGTGAGTGGGAGTTGGGACCAAACGGTTCGGATATGGAACGCCGACACCGGGCAGGTGCTCACCATCTTGCGCGGGTACACCGGTTGGGTCCGGGCATTGGCCTTCAGTCCTGAAGGGACAGTCCTGCTGAGCGGAGGACATGACCAGATGGTGCGGCTGTGGGATGCTGCGACGGGACGTCTGCTGCAAACGCTACGCGGTCATAGCGATGCAGTCTCCGCAATTGCCTGGTGTCCTGACGGGACAACGCTCGCCAGCGCCAGCCACGATCACACAGTGCGGCTGTGGAACCGGCAGACCGGGCGCACCGAGCGCATGTTGCGCGGGCATACGGATGCTGTCAATGCAGTGGCGTATAGCCCGGATGGTGCCGTGCTCGCAAGTGCAAGTTCGGATCAAACCGTGCGGGTATGGGACGCAGGCAGCGGTCAGTTGCTCCACAGCCTGCACGGACACACTGATTGGATAATCACACTGGCCTACAGCCCTGACGGGCAAACGTTAGCCAGTGCGGGTGGGGACCACACGATACGGGTGTGGGATGTCGGCACCCAACAGCCGGTTCACATCCTCCGCGATCACAGCGATACCGTTTCAGCCGTGGCCTACAGCCCAGATGGTCGACTGCTGGCGAGTGGGAGTTGGGACCTAACGGTGCGGGTGTGGAATGTTCACAGCGGCAAAAACATCCAAGTGCTCCTAGGCCATTCGAACCTGCTCCAGAGTGTTGCGTTCAGCCCTGACGGGCGCCTGCTCGCCAGCGGTGGAATGGATGAAACGATACGTGTCTGGGACACAGCGACGGCACAATGCGTTCGGGTCCTGGAAGGCCACAACGGTGCTGTCTTTGTTTTGGCCTTCAGTCCGGATGGGGCCACGCTTGCTAGCGGCAGCGACGATGAAACGATCAAACTATGGGATGTGCAGACCGGCGAATGCCGCCAAACAGTACGGTCCCGGGGACCTTACGCGGGAATGCAGATCACTGGCGCGACGGGTGTGACCGAAGCGCAGAAGGCGGTGCTCAAGACCCTGGGCGCGGTGGAGTAGAGTGTAACTGCGAACAGGTCGGACGGTCCCTCGATATGGCGTAGATGTTTGATCTTCTAATGTGCCTTCGACATGCTGGCGCGGCTCTGATAGTGGATTCGCCACCAATATCTACCTGCGTAAGAGCCAAGAATCTGCACAGTCAGCACGCCAGGGTTCGGTAGAATAGTCGCATGAAAAAGTCTTACACTGCCACCTTCAAAGCCCAGGTCGTACTGGAGTTGCTGAAGGAAACCAAGACACTCAGTCAGCTCTCGTCTGAGTATGGCGTTCACACCAACATCCTGCGTGAATGGAAGCATGCCGCCATCAAGGGACTACCGGACCTGTTCGAGCGACGGGATTCTTTGACCGAAGTCAAGGCCGCCCACGAGCGACAGTTGGAGGACCTGTACGCCGAGATTGGCCGCCTGACCACCCACGTCAACTTTCTGAAAAAAAAGCTACCGTCCTGAGTCACACCGAGCGGCGCGCGCTGGTCGAGCACGACCGGGACGCGCTCCCGCTCAGCACGCAGGCCGACCTGCTTGGTATCAGCCGGCGGAGTTTGTACTATCAGTCGGTGCCGCCACCGCCACACGAAGTGGCTCTCAAGCACCGCATCGACGAGATCTACACCGCCCACCGTTTTATGGCTCCCGCAAGCTGACGGCGCTGCTGGAGGAGGACTTCGCGCCCATCAATCGCAAGCGGGTGCAACGGTATATGCGCGAGATGGGCATTGCCGGGATTGGGCCGGGCCCCAACCTGAGCCGGCGCGCCTTGGAGCATCGGGTCTATCCCTACCTGCTGCGCGGCGTGACCGCTCAGGCGCCCGATCACATTTGGGGGTGCGACATTACGTATATCCGGTTGCGGCACGGCTGGCTCTATCTGGTCGCCATTCTGGATTGGTTCTCGCGCTATGTGGTCAGTTGGGCTTTGGATGATACGCTCGAAGTGCCATTCGTGCTCGACGCGGTCCATCAGGCGCTGGGCACGGCTACAGCGCAGATCTGGAATACCGATCAAGGCAGCCAGTTCACCAGTCCCCAGTTGACCACACCAATCGAGGCGGCGGGGGTACGGATCAGCATGGATGGGAAGGGGCGGGCTTACGACAACATCTTCACCGAGCGCTTGTGGCGCAGTGTGAAGTATGAAGAAGTCTATCTTGCTGACTACGGCAGCCCACGCGAGGCGCGAGTGGGGCTCGCCCGCTATCTCACGTTCTATAACACCGAGCGGCCGCATCAGGCGCTCGACTATCGCCGCCCAGCCGATCTGTATCACGGGTAAGGCTGGGCGAGGGCAGCAACCGATTTTTCGGCGCGGGCGGGGCACAGCGGCCCCGGCCGGGGCCGCTGTGCCCCGCCCGCGCCCTTTGCCCGAGTGTCAAGCGTTTCAACAGGGTGACTGGAGGCACCCACACTGAAAACTGGTCCAAATGTTGTGCTTGACATTGGGTCCACCTTACTGAGCCGCGTATTTCTCCTGAAACTGTGATCGGCCAACTCTGCCCGAATGATCAGGTGGACTTTCTCTCGCAGCAACTGGTTGGTGCAGATCGGTGGTATCGTGTTCGTCTGACGCAACGAGCGAAGGATTGTGTTAGCACACACGTAGCGCTCGGCGCGGAAGGATGGGCAAGCACTATCCTGGTGTCAGATCCGTCGTATCCTGTTGAACAGTATGCACAAGTAGCAAATATCACCTTACCGACGGCAATCGTCCTTCCAACTGCAACACCACGACCCACGGCAACGCCGAAACCAACGGCAGTACCAAGACCGACAGTAGCGCCAACGGATGTGCCGGCATTGCCTGCCTCCGGTGGTGTGCGTGTCGGAGCGATCTGCCGCGATGGTACACGATCATATGCGACTGGAAGAGGTGCGTGTTCGCATCATGGTGGGGTTGATCATTGGCTGGTTCAGTAGATCGGACCAAAGCTGAGAGATATCGTGGGTGATCTTGATCGACAACCAGAAATCGAGCCATCAATGTAAGCTGAAACAGAGCGAATCGCACCGCGTATATACCCAAATTTGGCCCCAATTAAGGGCCACTTGCTCGACCGAGCGGACTTGGACAAGAGGCGGTGATGAACCTACACTTTGATACGACAGCTAACCCGACCAAAGGAGGTTCATCACCATGGCACAGTTTACCAGTTCTGAACTGACGCAGCACTTTTCGCCCGCCGCGAGCTTGGCGGCCCTGGGCGTGCATTTGCGTCAGATCGATTTGTTCGGCCCGATCCGCGAGCGCGTTAAGATTGCCCAGAAGACCGTGAAGTATACGCCGCTCGACAAACTTACTGACGCTTTCATCTCCATCCTGGCCGGCGCGCAGGGTCTGGTTGAAATCAACACGCGTCTGCGCAGCGACGTGGCCTTGCAGGCCGCCTTTAACCGCGAGGCCTGTGCCGACCAGTCGGTGGTGCAAGACACCTTGAATGCCTGTAAGGCCGAGCAAGTGACCCAATTGGAGAGCGCGCTGACTACAATCTATCGCCAGCACTCTCAAGGCTATGCCCACGACTACACGGCGGCCTGGCAAATCCTGGATGCCGACCTGAGTGGCATGCCCTGCGGCAAGAAGGCGGCCTTCGCCTGCAAAGGCTACTTTCCGCAGCAGCGCTATCGGCGCGGGCGGCAGTTGGGGCGTGTGCTGGCCTCTCGTTATCACGAAATCGTGGTCGATCAGTTGTTCAACGGCAACACCTATTTGCGCAGCGCGCTGCGGCTACTGATCATGGCTGCCGAGCAGATCTTGGATCTCTCGGAAGAGAAACGCGCGCGCACGATTGTGCGCGTCGATGCCGGCGGCGGCTCTCTCTCTGAGATCAACTGGCTGCTCTCTCAAGGCTATCAGGTGCATGCCAAGGATTATTCGGGCCAGCGCGCCCAACGGCTCGCGCGCAGTGTCAGGCGCTGGCTGGATGATCCGCGCATTGAGGGTCGCCAAGTCGGCTGGGTGAGTGAGCCGACCAGCGCCTACACGCGCCCGGTGCGCCGCATCGCGGTGCGCTGTCGCAAGAAGAACGGCCAGTGGGGTGTTGGGGTGATTATCTCGACCCTGGAAGGGGCGGACGTGCTGAACCTGGCCGGCCAGGGGTGCTCCTATCGGATATGGTGGCTAATTCCCTTCTCCCATTCTGGCCGGATTCCGGCTCGTTTTTACCGCATCCGGCATCCCTGACTACCGTCAGACCGCCCAGGTGACTCGCTCTTGGCTCTACCAGGCCCCTTCGGGCCGACTGCTCTCCCGCTCCCTACCGTCAGACCGCCACGATTGGCTCCGCTGGAAGTGGCAACATCAGCTGCAACAGCGGAATAAGCTTGCTGATCGGGTCAAGAACGACCCAGAGCCACAGCCTGTGCGCTCGGCTGCGCAGCCGCGTGCGCAGGTCGTCCAACTGCAGCTGCGCGAGGTGTAGGTTCCGGAACCAACGGTTGTGCAGCGTCGCGCTGTGTGCGCCAGGATGAGCTGCCCAGGTGGTGATCGTCTCCGCGCTGTGGCCAAATACCCGTGCAGCTGCAGCAATGTCAAGCCGTTCGGCCAGCGCAGAGAGGACTTCCCCGATGCGCTGCGATGCCGTTTTGAGCCGGTAGAGCGAGGTATCGCGTCGAGCACTAAACGTGGTCGTGCAAGCTTGGCAGCGGAAGGTCTGGATCCGCTCGTGCTTGGCGTGGGTCCGATCGCCGACCAGGGCAGGGAGCTGCGCGTGGGTGATCCGATAGTACGCGCAGGTGCGGTTGGGGCAGGCAAAGCCCTGGGTAGCGATCCGGCCGATGGCGCCGCGGCGACTTTTCAGCTCACACCAGGGCATCACTGGCATGGGTGTCGGGGCCTTTGGCGTCGGGAGCGCTGTTTGCTGGCGGCAGACCGGGCAGTCGTCAGGCGTGCGCGGCTTGAGCAGCCGCTGGACGGTCGCAGCGGCAAGGGCGGTACGATTCTGGGGGTGTTGGTAAGGCCGCCAAACCCAGGCCAACCAAACCAGCCCGACCGCGAGCAGGAGCACGAGCCACTAGCCGGTGATCGGCATCGGCAGCCTGATACTATGGGTTGCGAATGAACGGGGTTTGAGGAAGGGTAGCGAGGACGCGGGAGGCTGTCAAGCGGTTAACGCACACAGCACGGAATTATCCACCCTCAAGAGAGGGAGCACCCGTGCAGGAGCGATGCCGGCGGCGCGTAAGACGTTAACGGAAGCGGGAGGCTTGATGGTGAATTTGGCGACGCTGTTTGATGATCTGACTGATGGGTAGCATCACCTACCACCTTCTGGTTCTGTGGTAGAATCCAGTACGGTATGTACAAGCGGTATATGGTGAAACGATGACCACTATTCCGATCGAGGTATCAACCGAGCAACTTTTGCGCGCGGTCGAGCGACTGCCGCCGCAGGACCTGGACGCCTTTGTCGCCCAGGTGATCGCCCTGCGTGCCCAGCGGAACGCGCCCCACCTGAGCCAGGAAGAGACGGCGCTGCTGCGCCAGATTAACACACGCCTCGCTTCTGACCTCCAGCTTCGGTTCGATGAATTGGTGGCCAAGCGGCAGGCGGAAACGATCACCCCGGATGAGCTGCACGAGCTCACGGGGATCACGGATCAGATCGAGCACCACGATGCCCAACGCCTTGCTGCCCTCAGCGATCTCGCGCGCCTCCGGCAGCTGACCACTCCCGCTCTGATGGACATCCTCGGCATCCGGGCACCAGCCGATGCCTGATAGCCGTATCAGCGCCGAGCTGCGCCAGCAGGTCAGCGTGCGCGCAGGCGGCTGCTGCGAATATTGCCGCAGCCAGGCGCGCTATGCGACTCAAGCGTTCTCTGCCGAGCACATTCTCCTACGTGTGCAGGGCGGCGCAACGCGCTTGGACAATCTGGCGCTCGCCTGCCAGGGCTGCAACAACCACAAGTACGACAAGGTCGAGGCGCCTGATCCGGTCAGTGGCCAGATGGTGCCGTTGTACCACCCGCGCCGCGATGCTTGGGACACGCACTTCGTCTGGAGCGACGACTTCACCCTGATAATTGGGATCACGCCGACTGGCCGTGCGACCGTCGATGCCCTGCATCTCAACCGCGACGGTGTGGTCAACCTGCGCCGCCTGCCCTACGCCATTGGGCAGCATCCGCCGCCGATAGCAGCGGCGACCGAAAGTTGATCGATCGTGTGGACGTGCGAGGCAGATCGAGGGAGGTGACTGCATGACCACAACCGATGGCCGCTCGAAGGTACGCAAAGGCGGCCGCGAGATGCTCATCCCGACACAGGCGCTCATCCTGCGCTTTCGCATCGAACTCCAGGAGACCGATCCACTCGTCTGGCGCGCGATCGAGGTGCCGGGCGATGATACCTTCTGGGATCTGCACGTCGCGATTCAGGACGCGATGGGCTGGCAGGACTATCACCTGCACCGCTTCACGATCCCACATCCGCGCACGAAGGAGCCGCGAATCTTCGGCATCCACAACCTCAGCCAGGACTGCGACGATCCGCCGAGTTGGGCCACGCAGATCGCCACGATGTTTACCTGGAACAACCCGGCGGCCCAGTATGAATACGACTTCGGCGACGACTGGCGGCACACAGTCACGCTCGTCGACGTGCTGCGCCGTGATTTCAAACTGACCTACCCGCGCTGCGTTGATGGTTCGCGTGCCTGTCCGCCCGAGGACTGCGGCGGGGTTCATGCCTTCGGGGAGATCGTGGCGGGGACTATGGACGAGGACACGCGCCGGTGGCTGCCACGCAGCTACGACCCGGCACGCTTCGATCCCACCGCCGTGCGCTTCGACGATCCCGCGCGCCGCCTGGCGTACTCCTGGTACGGCGACCCGGATGCCGGCGACGCGCCGCATGGATGAGATCCATGCGTGCTTCTTTCCCATCGATCCGGCGATCCAACGTAACGACTGCCTGCATCTTCTTGCTGTGACCACGCTTGGGATGAACCGATACCCGCGCCACGCTATGCCGCAGGTGCCAGGCGCGGACGGGCGAGCAGCCAGCGACAGAAGCCCTGATCGTCGTCGCCATAGGGCGCCCCTGTGGCTATTGGGTTCCATCACCAATTGCTCAAGCTTTTTGCACTCAGCTATAGAGCCGAGCGCTTCAGCGCGACAGCGGTTCTGCTTTTCAGCCCGCACCCCCAACTGTCGCCCCGGCCTGCACAAACACCGGGATGCGATCCCACGGCGCGTCAACCTCGATCCACTGGCCGCCGGTGTGGCTGGTGTCGCCCCAGAAATCACGCCACTCGCCGCGCGGCAGATACAGCCGTCGGCTCGTCGCGCCTTCTTCAACCACTGGGGCAACCAGCAGGTCGCGCCCGAAGCGGAACTGGTCGGTGATCCCCCAGACCACCGGCTCGTCGGGGCTGTCGAGCAGCAGCGGGCGCAGCAGCGGCTCGCCACTGGCGGCGCTCCAGGCCGCTTCGGCGCGGATGTAGGGCAGCAGTTCCGCGCGCAGCTTGGCGAAGCGGCGATACAGCGGAATCACGCGTTCGTCGCCGGTGTGGGCCTGGATGTTCCAGGGCGTGCGGTCTTTCGATGGCGCGCCGGGCGGTGTGTACTCGCTGTGGTACTGCATGATCGGGCAAAACGCCGCCATGGCGGTGGCGCGCAGGTACAGCTCGGCGCTCGGCAGCTCCTCGCTGAACCCGGCGATGTCCCAGCCCCAGAACACGACGCCGCTCATGGCCGCGCTCAGCCCGGCCACGATCGAGCGTCGGTAGGCCTCCCAGGTCGAGTTTTCGTCACCGGCCCAGTGCGCCGGAAACGCGCCCACGCCGGTGTGGCCGGCGCGGCTAAACGTGATGCCGCCGCGATATTCGCGCGCAAAGCGGTGGTACGCGCCGATATACTGATTCGGGTAGGCGTTGATGAGCTCATCGCCTTGCTTGCCATCGGCCGCCACGATGTCGCGGCCTTGCAGATGCTCGCCGCCATCGGTCTTGAAGCCGTCGACGCCAATCTCATCGAGCAGGTAGGCACGCTTATCGAGCCACCAGCGGCGTGCATCAGCGCTGGAGAAATCGGGGATCAGCGCGCCATTGAACCAGAACGCCGGGTTGCGGTATGGCCGGCCATCGCTATGGCGCACCACAAACCCCTGTTCGAGCGCGTGCTGCGTATCGGCGTCGTGCTGCGAGTGCGCTGTTTCGGCCTGCTTGAGCGCCGGAATCTGCCACAGCAGCAGCCGGATGCCGGCGTCGTGCAAGCGGTCGGTCATGGCTTTCGGGTCGGGCCACGGGCCATCGGCGGGAAAGCTGAAGTCGGCCAGGCGCGGGCGGTCGCTGCCCGTGCGCGGCGTGTACTGCGCGCCGTTCCAGATATAGAAGGTGGTCTCATCGCTCCAGGCCTCGATCACCAGCGCGGTGGCCGGCACGTCGTGCTCCAGCGTCAGCGCGAGCTCACGCTCGACCCGCGCCTGCGTGTTCCACTCGTTGCTGCTCATCCACGGGCCGAACGCCCAATCCGGCAGCGTCTCGGGCCGGCCGGTCAGCGCGGTGAAATCGTGCAGGATCGCCAGCGGCGTGCCGGCGAACAGGTCGAACGTGACCTTGCCGCGGCGATCGGCCTGCGCCAGGCAACGCCAGCGGTCGTCGATCGCACGCCCAAGATCGTAGGCCACGTGCGCGCTGCCTTCGACCAGGCAGCCATAGCCGTGGCTGGAGCAGAAGAATGGCACTGGCAGATAGGTGCGGTTGCCCTGGTTCTTGTACTGCTCCCAGACCGCCACATCCGGCGCGCGCCCACGCTGATCGAGCGCGTCGAAGCGCTCACCAAAGCCCACCAGCGCCTCGCCTTGCGCCAGCGCGCCGGTCAGCTCAACTGCGACCAGCCGGCCGTCAGCTTCTTCAAGCCAGCGCAGAGCCAGTGGCACGAGCTGTGTGCTGGTTTGGAATGTGCAGCGCCCACTCGCGGCATCGACCTCGAAGGTTGCGCCAGTGTCGCGCAGCGTGATGATCGCATCGCGCGGCGCGCCGTTTTCCGCAACAGCAGCTGCGCTGCCAACCGTGATCTGAAGCGTGTGCTGATCCTGAATCAGCGCCAGCAGCAGCGTCGGCCCGGCCTGTCCATCGTCGGCGCGGGTGGCGAGCGTCCAGCCGTGCGCGTGCTGCGCGGTGGCGCTGATGCCGGCCAGCCGGCGCTGGCGGCGCACGCCAAAGCGATAGCGCTCGGTTTCGGCGCGCTGCTCGTTGCCGGTAGCGACCATCCAATACTCGACCGTATCGCCGGCCTCCAGCACGCCCAATTCGCACAGCCAGCGGTCGGCGTCGTTGCCTTGCGCGACCGGCCGGCCTTGCAGCGGCGTTTGCGGCCGGCCGTTGCGGCTCCAGAACAAGCGCACATCGCTGGCGGCGCGGCCCGGCTGTGTCAGAAAGCCGATGCCAACCATGTCGCCGCCGATTGGATCGCGCGGCACACGCTCATCCGGCCCGGCGTAGTATGGCGCATCGGTGCCGGTCGGCTGGTGAAGAATGACAAGACGATCGCTCATTGGGCAGCGGCTCCTTCGGGCTGTGCTACGGTCAAAGCATCTTCAAGAATCAGGTACATTGCGTGCGACCACAGCAGCGGCGATGCGATCGCGCCCCAGCGCTCAACCCAGCCCTGATAATGATCCGGCGCGAGCAGATCGTGGCTGACTTGCTCGGGCAGCGCGTCATCGCCGGTGGCCTGGGCTGCCACCCAATCGCGCAGTTCAGCCGCGCGGGCGTGGTTGCCGGCTTCGGCGTAGTACCAGCCCAGCCAGGCGGTCAGCAGCAGCCACGCGCCGCCGCCATAGTAAGTGTCGTCAAGATAGCGGCAGATTCCACCGCGCCGCAAATCGGCCTCGATCTTGGCGATTGTCACGGTCATGCGCGGGTCGTCGGCTGGCAGCAGCCGGTAGGGCGTAGCCGCGCCGATCAGGCTGGCATCCACAGCCGGGTTGCCAATGAACTTGATCAGGTGGCCATTCGATACACAATTGGCCAGCACAAACGTCCGGATCTGATCGGCCAGCGCGTGCGTTTCGAGCGTTGGATCATATTCGCCAATCGCCCGAAGTCCGCCGTACAGCGCCGCCAGCGTGGCGGTGTGGATCTTGTCGCCGAACTCCTCCCAGCAATCATAGCAGGGCGCCAGCCAGAAGGCCTCAAGGTAGCGCGCCAGCAGTGCAATCTGCGGGCGCAGCTCGGCGTACAGCGCGGCATCGCCGGTGCGCCGCAGGTGATCGGCCAGCGCCCACAGCCATGTGCCGTAGCCGTCGAGCTGAAAGTTCGTCCAATTGGCGCTGCTTTCTAGCCCATCCAGCATGAAGCGCGTGTGCATCTGTTCATGCAACGCAATCGTCTCGCCTGCTTGTTGGCGCCCGATCAGCTGCTCGATCTTCGGCGTATAGCGTGCCAGCACGCCGCCGGCCCAGCGGTGAAACTGCGCCGCGCTGGGGTACTGCCCGGCGCGATCCATGGCGTGCACGATGAAGCTGCTATCGCGAAACCATGAGTAGGCGTAGGTGTCGAAGCTCGGCGAGGCGACATACGCGCCGGTGGGCGCCTGGTGCGCCAGGATGAGCTGGATGCTGTGTTTGATAAGGTTTGGCATAGCTGAGTTAAAAGTTGAAAGTTGAGTAACGAGTGCTGAATAGCGAGTGCTGCGTGAAAAGAGTAACCTGCACTTTGGGCGTGCTGAGTTTTGACTTCGTGTTGTGGAATGCTCAAAACTCAGCACGCGTGCTTTAGAACTTACTTCACCAGTGCCTCAACCTGCGTTTTCGCCTGGTCAAGCGCTTCCTGCGGCGTGATCGTGCCGGCCTTGGCTTGGTCGAGCAGCGCGCCAATCGTGTCTTGCAGCTGGCTTTGCTTGTCGGTCACTGGCGGCGTTACCGCTGTGGCCAGCGCGTCGAACACGACCTTGCGCGATTCCGGCGGGGTCTGCGTGAGGTAGTCGTTGAACAGAGACTGGTCGCTCACCGCTGGCAGCTCCCAGCTTGCGGCAACCCGCAGTTTGGCCGCTTCGCTGCTGCTGGTGAAGAATTTGGCCCATTTCCAGGCGGCGTCCTGCTGCTTGCTGGTGGCCGAGATTGCCACCGAGTTCGCGAAGAACGCGTGCGCCTTCTGGGTGTTGCCCGGCTCCAGCGCGATATCCCACTTGAACGGCGCATCCTTGAAGGCCGAGAACATCCAGATGCCGGTGCGCAGCATGGCGATCTTGCCTTGCTTGAATAGGTCGCCGTCGGACACACCGGCCATGTCGGCGTCGGTAGGCGTAACTTTGTACTTGTTGACTTTATCGACCATCCAGGTGAGCGATTCAACACAGCCGGGCTGATTGATCGTCACGGTTGTGCCATCCGGGCCGAACACGCCGCAGCCGCTTTGTGCGGCAGTTTTGTAGAACTCAAAGAACTGGATCGGCGCGTAGTCGCCCCACACGCCCTTGCTAGTATCGGTCAGCTTTTGCGCTGCCGCCAGCTCATCCTTCCATGTCCAATCGGTGGTTGGGTAGCCCACCTTGGCCCCGTCGAACAGATCCTTGTTGTAGAACAGCACCACATCCGAGAAGCTTTGCGGCAGCCCGAACTGCTTGCCATCGCGGTTGAACGCCTGGTAGGCTTTCGGGTAGAACTTGTCGGCAAAGCCGGCTTCGGCGGCGGCCAGCGGGCTCAGGTCGGCCAGCACGCCCTTGCTGGCGTAGCTCACAAAGTTCTCGTAGTTCAGCTCGAACACATCCGGCGCAGTGCCGCCGGCCACCAGCGTTTGCAGCTTGGTGAAATAATCGGCGTACGGCGCGGTCTCGACCTTGACCTCAATGTTTGGGTTTGCCGTCTTGAACGCGGCGATCATCGCGTCGAGATCTTTCAGGTGATCCGGCGCAGCGGAGAAGGTAAAGTACGTGATGGTTGTGGCATCTTGCGCGGCCGGCGCGGCGGCAGTCGGGGCAGCTTCCGGTACGGCGGTGGCGGCCGGTGCAGCAGTGGCGGCCGGTGCGGCCGGGGCAGCGGTGGCAGCTTCAGCCGCCGGGGCGGCGGTGGCGGCGGGCGCGGCTGGTGTGGTCGGCGCGGTATTGCCACAGGCAGCAAGGACAACCGACAGTAACAATGCGGTCAAAAGCGGCAGCGCGGATATGCGAGAACGCATGGGATTACTCCTTACAGAACGGCAACAACGTTTGTGGACGGAAGACGATAGACGATGGACGAAAGACGAATGTGCAGATCAACGAAGCTTGCTAGACAGGCGCAGAGCGCATTCAATGCACGAACAATCTGCAATCTGCAATTCATGCGGGCCAGGCGAATCGGCCATCACGCTCCTTCTATGCAGCGCACTTATTTCAGCCCGCTGAGTGCCACGCCGCGCACAAATGCGCGCTGGGCTAGCAAATACACCAGAATAATTGGTAGTACCGTGATCACCGCGCCGGCCATGACCATGCTCCACTCGGTCGTGTAGCGGCCGTGGAGCATCGCCAGGCCGACCGGCAGAGTCATCAGGCGCTCATTGCGCGTGATGAACAGCGGCCACAGAAAGCTGTTCCATGTGCCCATCACCGCAAACACGGTCAGCGTCGCCAGCGATGTTTGCACGATCGGCAATGCCACATGCCGGAACACTGTCCAATGACTGCCGCCATCGAGGAACGCCGCTTCTTCATATTCGCGCGGCACGCCCAGCATCGCTTGGCGCAGCAGAAAGGTGCCAAACGCGCTGACTAAACCGGGCGCTATTAACCCTTGGTAGGTATCCACCCAGCCGAGCCGCTGCATCAAAATAAACAGCGGCGTGATCGTCACCTGCGCCGGCACCATCAGCGTGGCAAGGTACAGCAGAAACACCGCGTCGCGCCCGCGCCAGTGCATGCGTGCAAACGCATACGCCGAAAGCGCACTGGTCACCAGCTGGCCCGCCACTGCAAACGTAGTGACGATCACACTGTTCATCAGCATGCGGAGGATCGGCACGGTTTCGGCCACCCGCCGGTAGCTTTCCAGCGTTGGCTGGCGCGGGATGATCTGCGGCGGCATGCTCAGCGCCACGCCGGTGGGCTTGAGCGAGGTTGAGAGCATCCACAGAAACGGCACGATCATCAGCAGGCCGCCGAGGCACAGCACGAGGTAGCGCAAGAATGTGCTCAGCACCGCTCGCTGGCGAAGCTTGGGCGCGCTGCGTGCAATCGCGAGCGGTTGAGAAAGACTACGCATCGGCGGCTCCTTTGCGCTGCCAGCGGAACTGAACTAATGTGACGGCAAATACAATCGCAAACAGCACCCACGACATCGCCGAAGCGTAGCCCATCTGCCCGTAGCTAAACGCGTTTTTCACCACCTGCTCAACCAGCACTGTGGTTGCGCCGGCTGGGCCACCTGCGGTCATCACCCACACCTGATCGAACACCTGGAATGAGTTGATTAGCGAGATAATCGTGACAAAAAAGGTAGTGCGTGCCAGTAGTGGTAGCGTGATCGCGGTGAACTGATGGAAGCGGCTTGCGCCATCCAGTGCGGCGGCCTCGTAGTAATCCTGCGGGATAGCCTGCAACCCGGCCAAAAACAGCACCAGCACAAACCCGAGATCCTTCCACACGCTGGTGAGAACGATCGCTGGCATGGCCCACTTGGCATCGAACAGCCAGCCCGGGCCAGCGATGCCGATCAGGCTCAGCCCATAGTTAACCAGGCCGAATTTGGGGTTGAACAGCCAGCTCCACAGCAGCGCCACCGCCACCCACGAGGACACCACTGGCAAGAAAAAGGCGGTACGGATAAACGCGATCCCGCGCAGCGGCGCATTCAGTGCCAGCGCCATGCCCAGCGACAATACAATCATTAGCGGCAAATAGCCGCCGATAAAGGCCAGCGTATGGCGCAGCGCGCTCCAAAAGTTCTTATCCTGGCCGAGCTTAACGAAGTTCTCGAAGCCAACAAATTGCGGCGGTGTCAGCAGATCCCACTGGAACAAGGTCAGTACCAGCGAAGCGATCAGCGGCAAAATAGTGAAGGCGAGCAGACCCAGCAGCCCTGGCAATAAAAAGAATGCCAGCCAACCTGTGCGTGCAAAGCCGCGTGAGCCAACCATACGCCGATCCTCCACGATGAGTTGTTTGTTCAGTAACAAAATGAAGTTTAGGCCAAAATTTTTTACATGCCCGAGCGCACCGCCAGCAGCGGCCGATCTTCTTCGCCACGGCGCAAGGCCGGCTGAAAGAGCTCGCCAAGCAGGAGGCTGGCCGCGCCGCGCGCCCAGGCTTCATCACCCCACGGCTCAGCGACCACACGCATGTCGCTATAGAGGCCGTTGAAGCAATGTTCGCGCAACGAATCCTGCAGCGGGTCGAGGATCAGTGCGCCGGCGCGGGTACCTTCACCACCAATAATCACCAGCGCGGGATTGAGCACATTCACCAGGTTTGCCACCGCCATGCCGAGCGTTCGCCCGGCTGCAGCAAAGATCGACTGGACGATCGCATCGCCGTGGAGCGCCAGGTCGATCACCGCCTGAATATCGACCGAATGACCTAGTGCCGATGTCACCCGTTGGATCACAGCTGGATCACCCACCAGCGCCTCCAGGCAGCCGCGCTTGCCGCACTCGCAGCGGGGTCCATCCGGTACCACGGTGATATGCCCGAACTCGCCGGCCCCACCGGCGGTGCCACGATACAGCTGGCCGTTCAGCACCATGCCCAAGCCCACACCACGCCCAATGCTGACCACGATAAAATCACCGACCCCACGCCCAGCCCCAAACCATTGTTCGGCGGCAGTCAGTGCATTGACGTCGTTATCAACGACCACCGGCATATGCAAACGCTGCTCAAGTAGCTGTGCCATCGGCACATCGCGCCAGCCGAAATAAGTGGCGTAATGCACCAACTCGCGCTGCCGATCAATGACGCCAGCGATGCCGATGCCAGCGCCAAGCACTGGGCAATTGCCCGCCGCCGGCCGTAGCGCGTCCACCACTGCCACCAGCGTTTCGGCCACCGCTTCGGGCGTGCGGCCGACCAGCGGCATAGTGCGGCTCGCCACAATCGTAGCTTCCAAATCGGTCAGCGCCACGATTACGGCATCCTCGGTCAGCTTCACACCGACGACATAGCCAGCCTGGTTATTTAGCGCCAACAGCACCGGTGGCCGCCCACCGGTCGAAATGCCAACCTGGTACTCATATACAAAGCCAAGATCGATCAGCTCGGCAGTGATGCCGGAAATCGCCGCCAGACTGAGCTTTGAAATGCGCGCAATATCAGTGCGCGAAAGTGCACCATGCGTGCGAATAGCATTGAGCACAATCGTCTGATTGATCTCACGAATAAGCTGTTTGCTGCCAGCGCGCATTGAATGCATAGATACCAAGTAAATTAAGTCAGTGAAGTAAGTTCAGTATACATCGAGCCAAGGTGCTTGTCAAGATTGCGTTTCCATCATCTAACATATCACTCGGCCTACAATGGATCACAATGTTACTGAGGGGTGCTACCCTTATCCGTGGTGGATAATTCGGGCACTCTCCGGAGCACCAGCGACGATGGGCAGATGCAGGTGCTCATTACCGGTTCGATCGACCGCGAACGGATGTGCGTCTTCCGAATCTGATAGAAGCACCGCTCGCATCGAAAACGACGGTTGGCCCGCTTGAACCAGCGAGAATAAACTCTCGTTGTAATACTAGGAGTTACCCCGGCAAGTCCGGGAGTGCCACACCATTGTTATTCGCCTAGCGGCGCCCCGCGAAAACATCTACCGCAAGCTTGACGAGATGAAGATGAAGCTCTAGTGGTTCACCACAATGATTATGACGGGCATACCCGTTCGGTCGTCTGGCGCGCGTCGCTCGCTGTGAATCACCTGTGGCGTTCGCATCATAGCGACGGCGCTCCCAGGCTGCCACTTCGCGTCGCACACTCGCAATATCTGGCAACCGACGGTCCAGACACTACCTATTGAGCACAAAGCTATGCCAGGCTGCGATGGCACATGATCTGCTGCGGACTCCCTAGGGCAGCGTTGGCTATTCTGCTGGCCGCGAGGCGCCTGCTAGCAGTGGCCGGGCGTTTTGCCAGCACTGCGGCGGCGCTCATGACGACCCATGGCTTGGTCTTTATTCAAGGAGGACAGGATGGTACCTAATCCAACACATGTCTTTAAGTTGCCTAATCGAATACGTTTCTTTAATAAGTATGTCACCAATCGGCTCTTACGCGGGTTTGCGAAGCTTTCCCACGGCCCGTTTGCGATCATTCGCCACGTTGGCCGTCGAAGTGGAAAGCCCTATGAGACGGTGATCTGGGCGTGGCAGCTGGGAGAGGGTTTTGTGATTGCGTTAACGTATGGGCCAGAGGTGGATTGGTATCGCAACATGCGGGCTGTTGGAGGCGGTACGCTGGTCTGGCATAAGCGGGTTTATACTGTCGGGAAACCCGAGCCGATTGATGCCAAAACAGCTCTGCCAGCGTTTCCTGCCGCTTTCAGGCCGCTCTTTCGCTGGGCTGGCATGCAGGATTTTGTGTTTATGAGGACATCACGCTCTGAGCCAGTCAGAACCTGATGTGACCGTGAAGAAGGTAGTGTGGACGATTATCACTGCTTCGCAGCATATCGCCCAAGGAGCGGTGACCCCACTAGCAGCGCGCTCCTGGCGTTCGGTGGTTCGGATGAGAACGTCTGTCCACGCCAAAAGTAAATCCAGGAGAGGAGAGACGCCCATGCAAGCAAGCATACCGTCTGCTTCAGCGAAGCCGTCGTGGGATCACGCAGCGCGATGGCTCGCCCTCATTGGGGGCGTGGTTAATCCAATCGTATTCGTGTTGATATACACAGTGGCTGGCATCCTGCGTCCTGGTTACGCACCAGTGCATCAGGCGATTAGCGATCTCGGCGTTGGTCCCAACGGACCGCTCGTGGACGCAATCGCTGTGGTCCATGCAGTGCTTCTGATTGCCTTTGCCGTTGGTTTCGCTATCCGTATGCGGCAGGTACTGAGCATGGGTTGGCTTGGTTTCGGCGTCGCGTTTCTCGTGCTGCGCGGGCTTTCGGGCATCACCACAGGCATCTTTACCGACGCCCCCGCGACGGTCGCCATCCATTCGCTGGCTGCCTTCGTGAGTATTGTCAGTATGATAAGCGCATTTCTTCTGATCGGGCTGGGGCTTCGCCGCAACCGTACGTGGCGCGGGTGGGGCACGTACTCACTTATCGCTGCTGTGGTGACGCTCGTGCTAGTTGCGCTCATGTTCTGGCTTTTCACCCCGGGCACACCGCTCGCGCCGCTCCAATTGGGTGGATTGATGGAACGGGTTGTCTCTGTCGAGACGCTTGCCTGGTACGTCGTCTTCGGGTGGCGACTCTACAACACCCAGACTGAACGTTGACCGTGGGAACCCCATGTGCTCTATCACGCTTTCCTAGCTTTAGGAAGCCATATGCCACATGCACCTGATTGAGGATATCTGCGCCACACCACAATCGAAGCGGTATGTGCCGACTTGAGTGGCGCACCCGACGCCAACACCGTGCGCGGCTATCTGACCGAGCAACTACCGCCACCCGCTATTCCAGAGTTGGAGCAACAGTACAATAGCCTGTTGCGGACGCTGATCCCGGACTGGTTGCGCGCCCGTCCGCAAGAGCTGGCGGTCGATTTCCATGATGAACCTTACTATGGTCACCAACAGCTTGATGATCGTGACACTTGGGTCTGTCGCGGCCAAGCACGGGATGGCACCACCCGCTTTTACCGCTGTGCTACCGCCTACATCCTGCTGCAAGATGTACGCCTGACTGTGGCAGTGGTGTTTGTGAAGCCGGTATCGACACGGTCACGATCCTGGGGGCAGTTGCTCAACGCCGTGAAGGCCGTCTTCTCTTTAGCGCTCCACCCGTTCAAGCCTGAACCCGTCCAGAATAGTGTTAGTTAATCAGGTCTCAGCAATTGAGTTCATGTTAATGGTCGTTTCGTTGTAGTGTGGCTCGCCTCACGACCATCCCTCCCTGTGCAAGAAGTCCACGATCTCGTCGTTGACATCGAGGGGGCGCTCCTGCTGGGTCCAGTGGCCGCAGTTGGGGAGCAGCACGATCCGGCGCAGGTTGGGCACCGCAGCCTCCATGGGCTCGAACTTCCCGAAGAGCACCGCGGGGTCGCGTCGCCCGCCGATGAAGACAGCCGGCTGCTTCACGCCAGCGGTACCGATCTCGGGGTGCTGCTCCCAATCCCGGTCCTGGTTCCGGTAGATGCCGAGCGCGCCCCAGAACCCGGTACGCGCGTATGCCTGGGCGTATTGGTCGAGGTCCGCGTCGCTCAGCCAGTCCGGCAATGCGTCGGGCTCCGGCATGCTGTCCACAACGCCGCCGGACGAGGGCCTCTCCTTGAACAGGCGCGGGACGAGGTCGGGTGGCGCGTCGCCCGAAAGCGCATACATGAACCGGCGCAGCGTGCGGCGAACGTCGGCTTCGAGCTCTGCTTCGGTGACGCCGAACGGGTAGGGCGAGACCTTGCCCTCCTTGGCCTTGTCCGGCGCGAACTGGCGCAGCGCCTCGGTTGGCGGCACCGGCGGCCTCGGCCTGTACGGGACGCTGAGCGCGGCGATCGCCGCGACGCGTTCTGGGTACAGCTCGGCGCACGCCCAGGCGATGTTCGCTCCCCAGTCGTGGCCGACCAACACCGCCTGGCCGGCTCCCAGGGCGTCGAGCAGGCCGACAAGGTCCGCCGCCATGTTGGACATCGCGTAGCCCTCGTCCGCTTCGGGGACGTCGCTCCCACCGTACCCCCGCAGGTCGGGCGCCACTACGTGGTACCCGGCTGCGGCCAGGATGGGAAGCTGGTGGCGCCACGAGTACCACAGCTCGGGGAAGCCATGGACCAGGACGACGAGCGGTCCGGTGCCCGCCTCGGCGACGTGCATGCCGATGCCGTTGGTATCGATGCGCCGGTGCGTCACGGCCTCTCGAGTCCCCGCAGGACTTCGAGGAGTGCGCGCCGACGCGACGGGGTTTGCTGTCTGGTTTGCCATTACTACTCTCCGTTTCGCGCTTCGGGCTTGCCGGACGAGCCGCATCTGCGTGACGACCGAACGAATGGTGTGCAGCAAGAACCGTTCCAAGTGGCTACCACCCAGTGGCACTACCGCGCGCTACGCGCTACTGGTACGCGCCACTGGAATGACGCGCCCGCGCCGCGCGCGGCCGCACGCGCGCCTAAGGCACAAACGCCTTCCGCCGCGCGTTGCGCTAGGTCGGGACGCCGCGCCCGTAAGTCTTCGTTACGGGTGATGGTTGACACATCACCTCTAATATAGATTGAGCCAACTGTCCTAACACAACAGTATTAGCCAGTATGTTCATTAGGTGAAAGATTGGGGATGGAGATAAAATGTATCTCACGTCGTCGCAAAACATGCGCCTCGCTGAGCGTTCTTAAGGGACAACGAATTAGACTGGAGGAAGCTGTGGCCTTACACAGATGGATGTATCGGGGCGGACGCCCAAATACTTTAGCCAAAATACTCAATCGGGGCTCGGCCATTCTTCACTCACTGGGTATCTTTCCTAACTACTTTGTCACCTTAGAAGTCGTCGGGAGAAAATCAGGCAAACTGATAAGTTTTCCCCTAGCGATGACTGTAATGAACGGCGAGAGATATCTGGTGTCCATGTTAGACGCGGAAACGAACTGGGTGCGGAATGTGAAGACAGCCGGTGGAAAGGCCAGGCTGCGACACGGACAGACTGAGCACATTCTCCTCGAAGAGGTCGATGTCAGCCAGCGAGCACCGATCTTGAAAGCCTATTTACACCTGGCGCCTGGAGCGCGACCGCATATAGCGCTAAGCAAAGATGCCCCACTCTCAGCGTTTGAAAAAATAGCGCCGAAGTACCCTGTCTTTAGAGTAAAGAAAATACAATAACAGAACCACCCAACCAGCTCTAGTAGGCCGCCCAGAGTCTTAAACCGACAGGAGGCCACCAGGGTCTGTCGGATGCGCTCCATAACCATCATCTTGGCCGCTGCCTACCCTACGATCATTTGATTTTAGGAATCCAACGTGGCACGGACTTGCAATACTGCTCGTACGCCGGGCCGAATTTCTGTTTCAACGTCGGTTCTTCATACACGCTGACAAACAGATGAAACACCAGGAAGACCACAACCGCGTATACGAGCAGCCAAATTGTTCTGAACCAGAGAAAGTGACCGATAAGTATGGTCAGCACACTCACGTAAATCGGGTTGCGAACGTAGCGATAAAATCCGGTTGCGACTAACGCTTTTGGCGGGTCAATTGGAGCGGGCGTGCCGTGCCCCGTGAACGTGAAATCCCAGAAACACCAGAGAATCGACCCTCCGCCGAGGAGCCAGAGGGGAAAGGCAAGGTAGGCGAAGCGGCCGGTGGGAACTTGCGGACCGCTTGGCAGAAGCACGAAGGGAATGTAGCCCGCACCAAGGCCCGCCGCGACGATGAGAAATAACAGAGATTTGAGGGCGGTCATAGTGGCCCCCTTTCTCAGAATCGAAACACAAAGGACACGAAGGACTCAAAGTCTTTTTCTTCCTGAAGGCTGGGCAACTCAGAGTGCAATGTGTGGATTACTACAAGGCTGTGCTCTCTCTTAGCCGACCAACGGCCAGTATTCAGCCGTGGGTTAGACCTTTGCGCCACCGACCTGACATCCACGCCGCAATGACCGTGACGGCCCCTGCTGCAATGAGCCAGAATTGATGATACCACGCACCGACCCACATCACGACTTGCCCGGCAAAGCGCCACGCCTCGATACGCCGCGTCATGAACTGGCGAATATAGCGCCCAAAGGGTGAGTGCTTGAGGCGTTCCAGGTCAGCAAATCGCAAGACAACCGCAGAGCCAAGGATTGCGGGCACCCACGCACCGAGCATCGCGGGACCAAACTTGCGCTGCCACATTAAGTAGTTGGAGATGACGGAACCGGTAATATCAGCGGCCAGCTTTACCGGATGAATTTGGTGATAGAGCACTTTTTCAGACAGGTCCATACACGCTCCTAGTCATACGGTTGGCGGCTCCACGTGCGTGTAGACTGTTCTTCTGCTTACTTGACTTTGGTATATGTCAGATCGAAGTCGTGTTCCCACTGCAAGCCGTCAGTTGATTTCTCCCAGCGACCCGTGATAGTCCTGCCGTCGTCACTGAATGTCCCCGTGAAGCGCTGTGAGAAACCCGGAGCTTCCCTCCACAGCTTCTAGACGCCATCGCGTACGCTCATCTGGTAGACGCGCGAGGCAGAACGCGAGTTGAAATAGAGTACGCAATATGCTTCGATCGTATCATCAGCACCAATGATCATGGTGCTACTGGGAAACTCGGCCTGTTCGGAATCCGAGTGTACGACCAGGAACGCTGCTCCTTCCAGCCATTCGAACATCGTCCGTCCGCCTCCGATCGGCTGCCCTCCAAGTGATGCCTGCTCCTGCCACTGCCCGACGAATACAGAGAGCCGCGCGAGCGCAGCGTTCGACTGAGGTGTCTGCGGATTGCCTTGAGCAGTGGTTCGGTGATGACGCTCTGCACCCCCTCCAGGCATTCTCAGCGGCTTCTAGGGATATACCCGGTTGCGGCCACCTCTGCCAGAGGCCCGGCGGCAATCGCGCGGATCTGGCCGGCGCCTTGACCTTCTACATCCGTTATGACGTGTCAAAACGCCTTCAAGACGGGCCATATCCGTTTCGATACAGCCCGTCCATCTCGGCTTTTCTGATAACGTCTCTCAGCCTGCCATCCTGGCCTCAACTGGTACTTGGGCTAGACATAACCCCCAGCTGCTGCATCATGCCCATCATGTCGATGTGATGATGAATCTCACGTACCTGATCGCCTTGAAACGTCAGCCAGAGGGTCGCTGGCACCATGATCCGTCGGCCTGAGGCTGGCAGTGTTCCAGCTGGTGTTGGGAGATCACCATCTTGTGTCCCCTCCCAGAGGACTTCCTGCACGACCGTCTCACCAGCGCTGACCATGTTGCGAATGATACCCTTCGCATTCGGAAACGCCTGCTTCCATCCTTGGCACAGTTGCACATAGGCATCCGCGTCTTGGACGCGTCGCTGTGTACCCGTTTCTTCATAGCTTAGGTTGCCAGCGAGGGGCGCCTTGAGGCGCGTCCAATCACCGGCATTGAAAGCCTCGAGGATGTCCTGTGCGATCTGGGTAACGTCTCTGGACTGTTGGCTGGTCATAGCCGACCTCCTTGTGCCTGCGTTGGTACAATCACGGCGGGCTCGATGGTCACATCTTCTGGATGACTTGTGCCATCTCGGCCTCGGTAAATGCCCGCAATGTTTCGCTGCGGACATTACCAGCACCGGCGATGTTGAATAAGCCGGCGAGCATGGCCTGTTCATCGGGCGCTTCGACCACGGCCACCATATCATACTGACCCTGGGTCCAGTAGAGGCCGTGGACCGTAAAGCCACGCTGCTCGTTTTCGGCTCGACTCTCGCGAGCCCGCTGCACAGTACCCTTGACGTTCTTGGCTCCTGCATCGGTGAACTTGTAGAGCACGACATAGGTTGACATGGCTTCCTCCTTGTGTGGTCGATCGCACACGATACCTTGCCCACAGGATGCAGCAGACTTCGTGCCAACAAGCGTACAGCATGCAACCGAGCAGATGCTGTGGGTTCACACGAGCAGCGAGCCATACGGGAGGGTAGACGGTGGAGTTCATGCGAACACAGGGCCCACTGGTGCGCTTCAAGGTCGTATCAGAGAATGGCGATGAGGCAACCGAGGTGTTTGGCACGGCTCACGAAGAGCAAGAAGAGACCGAGGAACTAGCGGTAGCGGCGTAGGTGGACAACCAAATGGAAAATGTAAGAAGCGAGTGCTACAAGACTCGCTTCTTACATGCCCTATTTGACGTATCTCGCGTCACCACAAAGCGGTACACCAAATAGGCGTAATGGTACTCTATATTGATGTTTAGACTATTTTGGCGTAGCAAGGCCTATGCGCTTATCGCGCCATTGGCTTCCAGGAATGTGTCGTGTCGGGGTGGCCGGGCCGGTGTGCCAAGCTGCGCACTAATCCGGCCCATCGCCCGCCGCACTTGGCGTGGGCTGCTCGACCGCCTGCGCGCCTCCCACGCCCGTCGTTCGCCTTCCACCCTTGGCCGCGCCAACACCAACTGGTTATGCACTACTGCCACCAGATCGGTCCAGCGTTCCATTTGCTCGGCGGTCCGCACCCGCGGCGCGGCCCACAGCAAATCCTGTTTGTCGAAGCGATAGCCATGTTCCTGGCCGAAACGGCGCGGATACAGTCCGGCCAGTTCGTCCAGCGGCGGCACTGGTTCGCCCAGCCACCAGAACCACGATACGCGCGGATCGCGCTTGGTGTTGCGCGCGCCACTGCGGATAATCCGCACGACCGTGAGCGCGACGCCGCGCGCTTTGCGCAGATGCAACCCCTGCCAGCAGCTGACCTGGACCGCGTGATTGTGGCCATCCACGCCAGTCCAGTCGACATCTGGTGGTCCATGCGTGGTCGGATTGCTGCCCTTGAACCGCGCGCCATCCTTGCGTGGCGCGCCGCGCTTCCCGCTCGGTGGCGGCGCCTCTCGATACAACACCTGATCACAGCGCGCACGGATCAGTTGGTCACTCGGCAGATTGGCACTGGCCGCGACCCACGGCGCAGTACTGTAGCGGCGGTCAAGCAGCACGACCGGCCGCTGCCAGCAGGATGGCAGACGTGGCAGCAGCGCCTGCAATTGCGCCACACCGATGCTAGTGGCCGTCTCGGTGCTCGGCATACGCCGGTGATCGAGGATGTAGGTCCAACTACTCACCGGCTCGGGCAGCAGCACCAGCGCCGAGAAACACCATCCTGGTCCGACTGGCGTGGCCGTGGCGGGCAGATTCGAGCGGTAGACCAGCGTGCGATCTCTGGCGGTCTCAGCGGCTGGGCGCAAAATCGAAGAGGTATCCAGGCCCACCACCAGCCGCCGTCCGACCATACGCTGCGGCAGCAGGGCGACAAACAGCCGGATCAAAGCGTTGCGATCGATTTGGCCATCCTCCAGCGCTTCATACAGGCTCGGCCAGCGGCGCCGAAAGCTGGCGGCTTGCGACAACTCGACCAAGGAACGGGCAACGACATCAGTCAGCAGGGCATCGGCCAAATCGAACAGAGCATCGGCGGCGCGCTTGAAGCAGCTATGATACAGAATATGCCGATACAGCTCCAAAATGGTACAATCCATTCGGGCACCTCCTTTGGTTTCAGCACCAAGAAGGTACTCCGTCGGGCAATTTGGCGCAAGTCAGATTGCCCTTTCGCGCGTCGATTATGCAGGCCGATTCTGGCCCAATTAGTTTAAACATCAATTAGTGAGCAGTATGGCGGAATCGCCTGGGCGCTGCACAGCCTGGGGGAATGCGCGCTGGCACAGAACGACCTGGTGGATGCGTGCGAATGGTTGGCCGCGGGCCTGTCCCAATTTCGCAATCTGGGCGACCGCGCCGGTGTGAGTTGGTGCCTGGCCGGGCTTGGCAGCGCGGCGGCGTTGGATGAGGAGCCCGAGCGTGCGGCGCGGCTGTGGGGGGTCGCCGAGCGACTGCGCACAGCGCCTGGCTGCCGGCCGGCGCCGGCCGCCCGCGCCACCTACGAGCGCGCGCTAGCGATTGCCCGCGCGCAAGTAGGCGATGAAGCATTCGCCGCCGCGTGGGCGTCAGGTGAGGCGCTGTCGCTGGAGGCGGCGATCGCTGAGGCGTTCGCTGAAGCCTGACGCTCTATAGATGTTCTAATTCTTGTCAAGGGGTTGCTCAGAGCATTTATCTGATCACTGTTCATCAGGTGATCTAGCGGCTCCCTCAGATTCTGCTTCGTGGACGCCTCCCGTGCGGGCTTGCCAATTATCCCACGCCGGTCAAGGCCAAGACAAGCGCGCGCTGGGCCGATGGAAGGAGGCGCTCCGCGCACCATTTATGGAAGGCTCCCGCGCGACCTTGACTCGGCGTGGGGCCGGCCCTATCCCGCATCGGGGGGGACGCGGTGACGGGCGCGGCAGACGTCAGGCAACCGGATCACGCCACTGGCGCGCTCACGTCCGGCGTCAACAACCGTGGGGACCGATTCGGCGGCTCCGTCAGACAGCCCCTTGCTTTTCACCCTGCCAGCCTGCAGCGCAACTCAACCCAACCTCGGCGCCGCGAGGCCTCTGCTCGTGTGGCTCTGCCGCCGCGGCAGCCGTTAAAAGACGCTGCCGCAGCCGCCTGTCATCCGTGCGGCTCTCTACTGCCGGGCGCTATCCCCCGTTGCTGCGCGCGCACTTCGCCCGATCTGCCGCTCTGCACGTTGGTCGCTCCGCGCCCGCCGGTTACGCTTGTTCGTGCGTCGGCGCACCTCCGAATGTACGCTATAGCGCTCCACTATAATCGCCCGCGCCTGCTGACCGCTTACCGGTGTTCCATCGACATCGCGCAGCATATACGCTTTGTCAGAGCGCAGCACCGCCAGCACCCGGTCGAGCAGGTGGGTCGCACAGGCACATACGGCCTGCTTATGGTGCTTGCCTTTGTGCATGATCTGATCATAGTAGATGGCGGCGATTTGCGGATCGTAGCGGCGGGCGATCTCGGCATCCAGGTAGGCAAATTTCTTGATCAGATCTGGCCCAGCCTGACTCAGATGCAGGCCCTTGGCTTCATTCTCAGCACTCTGAGCGCTATCGGGCACCATGCCGGTCCAGCCGCGAAACAGGCGGGTCGAACGGAAACGGCGCGGATCGCCAATAAAACCGGCGTACACGGCCGCACTATCCTGGCCCACGCCTTTGAGCGTTTCCAGGTTGCGGCTGGGATGCACGGCCCGGTAGAGTGGTCGTACCGTGCGCATGCGCAGCGTGTGGTGCTGCTGCTCCAGCCACGTGAGCCAGGCTTGGTCACGCTGCACCTCCGCGTGCAGCGGCCCGAAATCCAGGAACTGGCCATCGGTGCCATAGAAGGTGAGCACCTGCTGGGCCAGGGTGAGGAGTGGTTCCGCCCACGCGCCTACATCACCGCCATCCACCGCGCTGGCCCGCCACTGTTGGCGAATGGGGTCCGCACCAAGCCGCAGCACCTGCCGGGGATCGTAGCAGTGCTCGCGGAAGAAGCGGGCCGCAGGCGCAAACGGATCGGCGAAGACCGCTTCTTCCAGCCCGGGCCAGGCAAAGCGATCAATCGCCTGCAGCCGGTTCTTGATGGCCGTGATCTGGGTGGTGAGCCGGTCGAGAGAGCGTAGCAGGCGCGCTGACAGGCTAAGGCGGTGGCAGACGGCAGCATCAAGCGGTGCAGCTTGTCAGGATTGACTAGCGGGAGCCGGGCCAGCACGCGCGCGTCGATTCGATCGCTTTTGGCATGACGCTTATAGTGGCGCCGAAGATCAGCCACCTCCTGGCTGTTGACCAGAAAGATCGGAAGGGCTTGGCGCGCGTAATACACGGCGACGGGAAACCAGGCCATGCCGGTTGGTTCCATCACGATCTGCACCTCGGCCGCGGGTGCGCCCTCGCGCGCCCGTGCGAGCAGGTGATCCAGATCACGCGGCTGGGTGTGGACAGTCATGATCGGGGTGCAGAAGTGCCCACGCTCGTCCAGCACCACCGCTTTGTGAGCGGTTTGGACGGCTAAGTCGAGACCAATGGTTCGCATACAACCTCCTTTCACATGACATGGGCGATGACACGTGGGAGGTTAGCGGGCGGCTCGACGCCTAGGTCCAGTTTGATCGTGGCGCTTACACACCCCAAGCTTGCTATTTATGAGGGGCCTTGGTCATTACCAGCCCCAATGTTCCGAGGTAGGGTCGCCTGGGCGGGAGGATAACACTCTATGGATAGGAGCCGCACAGCGCCCCAGCGCACATTGAGCCGACTCCGGTCCTCCCAGGCGATAGTGTAGACCCACGAGCCGTTACCTGCCAATCAAGCCGTAGAGTTCCTGAATGAGTCCAGTATACAAGCGCACATTATCGAACCCTAGCCACACGACGCCTCTAGCGGCTCCCGCTACAGTCGCATCGTTAGCGTCATCACTGCTCAAGGATAGACCCCGGTGTGGCTCAGCTACCCAGGTGGCGTGATTGATTCTGCCGCCCGCAGCCGTTGTTAAGAGCGCCTTCGGCGCCTAGTTTTTCAGCGCGTAGGCAATTCCATCCTGTAGCGTACCGCGCGTGATTAGACCGCTCAAATCGGCGCCAAGACCAACCAATGTCTGGGCCACCTCGGGCCGAATACCAGTCAGCACGACCTGCGCGCCAAGCAGCTTGACCGCCTGAGCTGCGCGGATCAGGCCATTGGCGACCTGCGTATCGACGATTGGCACGCCTGTAATGTCGATGATTGCGACGTGGGCGCGGCTCTCGGAAATGCCCTTGAGCAGTGCGTCGATGACTTGCTGGGCGCGCCGCGAGTCCATCGTGCCGATCAGCGGCATGACCATGACATGATTGTCGATCGGGATCAGCGGGGTGGAAAGTTCAGCCAGCATGGCGGCCTGGGATTGAATAATCTCATTCTGCAGGCGCGCGCGCTCAGCCTCGACGTGTTTTTGTTCGGTGACATCGCGCACAACACAAACCAGTCCACCATCGCCTAGCACTGTGAGTGCAGTATCAGTGGGATGCAGGCTGCCATCTAGCCGCTTACTCACCACCTCGCCGCGCCAGTGGCCATCGCGATAGAGCTGTGGCATACATTCGTTCTGGTACCACGGCATCTGGTCATCCGGCACGACCACAGCCCAAGTCTGGCCGATCAGATCGCTTGGACTGGCAAAGCCATGAATAGTGGCATGCGCCGTATTCATGAAGCGGTAGATCCCTTGCGAATCCAGGATGGCGATGCCGTCGATCGATGCCTCGATCGCGATCTGCTGCTGCTTGAGCTGCTCCTGGAGTTGGGCCTGGTTGGAAAGGGCTTGTTCCAGTTCCACAACCCGTTGGCGCAGTGACACAAGTTCCTCCTGCAAGGCCGGATAGATATCAGTATCCGCGATCATGTGCGATGCCTCCTTGTTGGCACAGAGCATCCGCTGCGCTCGTGAGCTCGTCGAGCAATTGTGTATGCTGAGTGTGATAGGTAGTTCGGCAAAGGCCGACAGCTACTATTATAGCGGAGCCTTCGTGGTGGAACGATCCCAATACAGTGCCAAATCATGGAAGAATCGCAAACCTTCACGCCCAGAGCCGGTCAATTTGAGGGCTACGCTCCGGCGCGCTGGCGTGCGTGAACTTGCCGGTCTCACTCAGACGCCCAGAGTTCAAGAAGCCCTGGCCGAATTTCTGGTCGTCAACTGCAAGAACATCGCCTGCTTCATCAGGTCATTTATCCTATCACGCTCTATAATGTGGTTCATCGTCACTTTCTGTGGTTGAGGCCGAAAACTGGCATTTACCCTTTCGCCCTACCGCGGCAGTAAGCCGCGCCCGGAATCGACACCACGGAAAGTGACGATGAGCCACATTATTGGACGTGATACTGACAACATCGACGTTTGAGACGAGTGCCTATCCGCGACTCGTTGGGGAGAGCGCCACAAGGATAGTGTAGCCTGACGATGAATAATGCGCATGATAGAACACCAGCCCGGTCCTGTCCCGCCGCTGCCCGGTGGCGTTCAGCGGCGACTGGCCCCTGCCGCCTGACGCACACGGCGCGGTCTGCCATGCTGGGGTGGCAGGCCACCCTGTCGGGGGCCGCCGTCTGCGTGCGCCGATCGTGCCTCCCTGCGCGTTCTGGTCAGCGCGATGGTTGGCAAAACCGCAAGGAGTGATGGGGGAACGGAACCGATTCGCGGACGGTGATTCTCGGACGAGGTGCTGCGATGCCAGCACGAACGAACCGATGAAGCGAGGAAAAGAGCGTTATTTAGCGCATTCCAATCCTAAAATGGCTCGTTGATTCTTAGCGGGGATTTTCCCTGAAAAATGTCGTCACCCCAAGTTCAGTCTAATATAGCGATCCTACGTGATTTGTAAAACGGAGTCGAGCCTTCAGGCGGTTCGCTGGCACTGGCCTCGGCTGAAGCCTCGACTCCAGTTTACGACTCTAAAGGGATCGCTATATCAGCAGGACAAAACCACCCCGCCATACTTGTGGTAGCATAGGGCAGCCGTACTGACCAAGCAGCAGCCCATGAGCCACATCCGCGTCCTGATCTGCCGGGTCGACGATCCCACGATCGATCAGATGACTGAGCTTGCCACCTTCGATCTCCCTGGCGCCGACGTCGCGGCGCTCCAGCCAGTTACTACCCTTGATGACCTGGAAACCACGACGCTTATTCGCGCTTGCCACAGGTTTGCAGGTCGCTCGGTTCCAGGTTCGGGCGGCCCAACCACTGGTGCCATGTCGTCCCGTTGGGTTGCTGCCATTCCACCGCCTAACCCGCCGGTCATCGGGGAGAACCCAATATCCTCCCCGAGCCCCTCCCATATTCCACCCACTTTAGATCTTCATACCGTGCTCAATACTCCCATATGTCATTGGCAGGTCATGGGTAGTCAACGATATAGACCGGCACACCGATGTTGCTTGTGTCGGCCGGGCCACCCACGCCGTTGACCACATGGTCGATCGTGCCGGCGCTGAGATTGACCGTCATGATGTGATGCAACTGGACGCCCGGGGTCTCGGGGACCTCGAAGCCGTTCTCGGTGTGGATCGACGGATTGTTCTGGTTGAAGACATAGACACCGCCACCGTAGAGCTTGTGCGTCTTCACCTGATCTCCGACCTTGTAGCCGGCCCAGCCCTCGACGCCATCGTGCATCCATTCCGCCTGGGTCGGCGGGTCGTACGGCAGCTCGTTCTGGTACAGGATCGTCGTGCCATTCTGACCGTTCCAGATGGTGTTGTACTGCTGGAAGTGCTCGACGAACAGGCCGGTCGCCGTCACGTTATGACCGTTGATGACGACGCCGTTGCGACCGAGGTTGGTATTCCAGCGCTCGGTGTCACCGGAGAAGCCCTCGACGCCGTGGTCCGCGCGCCAGACCCAGGTATGGTCGATCAGGACGTTGTTGCTGTTGACCTCGAGTGCAACGTCGACCTTGCCGATGTGCGGCCCACCCACTCGGAAGTACACGTCCGACAGTGTGGTCGGGTTGCTTGCTGTGGAGTTCTTGCTCTTATTCGTCTGACCGATCTGCAAGAGCCTCGGTGAGTTAACCGTGCCAGCGTCGAACGTGACGCCGGCGATAATGACGCCAGGCACATCGGCCACCGTCATCGGAACCGCGCCGTTGACCGCAGTGAGTGTGGGGTGCCCAAGGCCAAGCACTACCGCGTTACCGTTCGTGACGGTAATACTCTGCCCGATGTTGTAGATGCCCGGGGTCAACAGCAGATTCATGCCACTGGCCAGCTGGCTGTTGATTCCCTGCACCGAGTCCGACGGCTTGGCGATAAAGAAACTGCTGAGTGGGAGCGTACGTCCCGCCGTCATGCCGTTCGCCCAGGAGATGCCACTCGTATTGGTCTGCGCTGAAGGCACATGGACATTGTACTTGCCGCGCGCGTTGATAAACAGATACGGCTTTTCACGGCTGACCGGCGTCGTGTTGAGCGTCGTGTACGGCGGGTTCGGGAAACTCGCCTCTGACGGAGCGCCCTCCACTCCTGCGAAGACCTGGTTCCACACGCCGTTCGACCAACCGCCAATCACGCTGTTGCGGATCAGCCACTGCTGCTGCGATCCATTGATGACGAACGGCAGTTTCGAGTCGGCGATGAAGCCGCCGCTGGCGTACTGAGGCCCGGCTGTGCAGTAGTCCATGAGCGAGACGTTGGCGCCGCTGATGTTGAGACGGCGCATCGACACGGCCTGCGAGACCGCCCAGAAGTTCGCAGAGGCGCGACAGCCGTCCTGACCGGCGGCGTTGATATGCAGCGTCAGGTTGGACAGGGTGCGCCAGAAGTTGACCAGCGCGAGGCAGTTGCTTGTGCCCCCGTCCGCGAGGCAGCGGTTGTAGACCTCAATCTTGCCGTTGATCGTCACATCCGTCGGCGAGGCACCCAGGCCAGCGACCTCGGTGTAGTAGCCGACCTTCATCTGCAGCGGTTGGTCGGCTGTACCGTACACGCCCGGCTTGAACAGGAGCGCGTAGCGGTTGGTGCCCATCTCGGCGTCGACCTGCTGGGCGTGGATCGCGTCGACGGTGGCCTGGATGTCGCTGACTGGCATGCCTGGGTCGAAGATGATCACGTTCGGGCCGAAGTCAGGCAGGCTTTGCGCTGAAGCCCGAAGGAGCGGGGCCGCGTTCGCGGTGGATACAACATTGGCCGGGCTCAGCGTTAGCGCAACCAGAAACAGTGCCAAAAGTCGAATCTTCATCGATCGAAGCTGCAACATAGGATCCTCCTTGCTCCTTTATCGGTGGCACGTTTTTGTACGGTCTATTCGCCAATAATAACACAAATCGAACGACTGGCCCGCTCCTTTCCTTGTACCATTCACGCAGTCTTGCCGGCTCTGGCAAGCTTTTCAGAACGTTTCTGAGACGAGTGTCCTTGCATGGTGAGCAAGAGGTCGGGTAGCAGGGCGGCGTTACCGTCGCCCCGCCCCCCTCCGAGTGGAGTAGGCCGCCAGCGAGGTACAGCACGTGTCCTTTTCCGTCGGCCCCTCCCCGAACAGTGCTTGCACGCTTTCCGCGCACACTGCTCTCCGGTGACTAACTCCGAAGCTTCACGCTACAACGTCCGGCGTGTATGTCTTCGTGGCATCGTCGACACACGACGAGGGTCTTGCGTTGGCGCATCGCCATGAGCTTGACCCACGCTGGTTTCTCTCGCCGTCCTTCTTGCCGCAGGTCTGCTAATTTGCGGATGTGATGGACTTCAACCTGTCCACTGGCACCACACAGCTCACAGCCTCCGGCCAGAAGCCGCCTGACCAGCTCATTCTGGCGTGCCGTATAGACGGTCGGCGTGTTGTCCACCAGGATTGCACTCTGCTGTCGTTTCAGCGGTATGCCTCCGAATTGCGCTACCAGTGGTTTCTTTCCCTCGCTGCGTTCAATCACCACCCGGATGCACGTCCGCGGTCCATATGCTGTCTCAGTTGTCGCTTTGTACTTCCGAGCCATCTTCTGGACGCTTGAGCGATGCTTTCCAGCCAGCGTCTTCAGCAGCGAGGTTTGCATGACCCAGTGCAGCTTTCCAAGTCGGAAAACATTCTGGGCCAAGAGATAATACTGGACGAGGCCCCGGTATTCGGCTTGATAGCGACTGACAATCGTGTAATCACTGTCGTGCAGCATTTGCGGCCGTTGCGCCGGTTTCCCGTTGCGCATATACGGCGAGCACTTTTTGGCGATTACCGCCTCGGGTACTCGCAGAGCAATCATGCCATTGACCTGGCGTTGTCCACGCCAGTCTAGTTTGTCATTGGCATGTTGTGCGACAAGGTCATAGCCAAGGAAATGCGCCACGCCAGTTTGAGCGTGGGTAATCAGCGTTTTCTCCTCGGAGAGTTCGAACTTGAGTCTCTCACGCAGGAACTCGCCGATCTGGCGCTTAATCTCCTCTGCTTCGACCTTTGGTCCGCTGAAGCCGAGCAGATACCAGTCGGAGACGGCGCTTGCCGCCGGTTTCCCGGCAGTGCTGGACCCGCCTCCGCTGGCCCGAACCCGGCGTACACCTTTCGATCTACCGGGCTCTCCCGTCAACCTGCAGCACCGTGCAGCCGGCGATGACAT
>WNFU01002008.1_pt1 | contig 44679 bp, 38 predicted proteins | sample 5400121 | NCBI WGS metagenome assembly WNFU01 (sample SAMN13153360, study PRJNA577476) | soil metagenome | isolation source: 100 cm soil or saprolite under grassland replicate 1 | place: USA:California | collected 2016-06-15 | reverse complement strand
GAGGTCGTGGCCGGCCTGCCGGTGCGGGCCTTCGGCGACCGGGTGCGCTACTTCACCGACCGCTTCCTGGACGACCACCCGCTCGGCGCGGCCGGGGTCGCGGTCGACGCCGAGCTGCGCCCGCTCGACGCCGCCGGCCGGCCCGCCCTCGACGGCCTGCGCTGCGTCGGCAGCCTCCTGGCCGACCACGACCCGACCGCCGAAGGCTCGCGTGAGGGGGTCGCCCTGGCCACCGCCACACGCGTCGCTGAACTGCTCGCCCCCGCCGCCGTCTGAAAGGCCGCTCATGCCAGCGTTCGAACGCTCGCCGGTGCTCCACGTCGAGCAGACCGCCGACGCCTGCATCAAGTGCAACATCTGCAACACGGTCTGCCCGGTGTCCGCGGTCACCGACCTGTTCCCCGGCCCCAAGTACGAGGGACCGCAGGGCCAGCGCTTCCGCGTCGCGATCGGGGACGGCGGCTCGCCGGACCACTCGCTGGACTACTGCTCCGGCTGCGGCCTGTGCACCCAGGCCTGCCCCGAGGGCGTGATGGTGGCCGAGATCAACGCGGTCGCGCGCGAGAAGCTCGTCCGCGACCGCGGCGGCCTCACCTTGCGCGACAAGCTGGTCTGCCGCCCGACGCTCATGGGCAGGCTGGCCCGGCCGGTCGCCCCGCTGGCCAACCTCGCGATGGCCAACCCGGGCGTGCGCTGGCTGATCGAGAAGGTCATGGGCGTGCACCGCAAGGCGGCCATGCCCCGGTTCTCACGCGTCAGCTTCCGCTCGTGGGCCCGCAGGCACCCGCCGCTGGCCAGCGCCGAGCGCACGGTGGCCTACTTCCACGGCTGCGCCACCCAGGAGTACGAGCCTGAGGTCGGCATTGCGTTGGTGCGCGTGCTGGAGCGCAACGGGGTCCGGGTCACCTTCCCCCGCCAGAACTGCTGCGGGCTGCCGCTGATCTCCAATGGCGACTTCGAGGCGGCCCGCGGGTTCTCCAGCCGCCTGATGGCCAAGCTGGCCGGCGCCGCCGACGACCCGGGCGTGATCGTGGCCAACTCGACCTCCTGCGGCATGACCCTCAAGGCCAAGTACCGCGAGCTGCTCGGGATGGCCGACGAGCGCACCGCCAAGGTCTCGCGGGCCGTGTACGACATCTGCGAGTATCTCGCCGGCCTGGCCGACGAGAGCCAGCTCGACACCTCGTTCAACCCGCTGCCGGCCAAGGCCATCTATCACCCGCAGTGTCAGCTCATGGCCCACGGGGTCGGCACGCCCGCGGTCGACCTGCTCAAGCTCGTGCCAGGGCTGGAGATCGAGCTGTCCACGGTCGGCTGCTGCGGCATGGCCGGCACCTACGGCACCAAAGTCGAGAAGTACGACATCGCCATGAACGTCGGCAAGGGCCTGTGGGAGCAGGCCAGGACCGTCAAGCCCGACTTCATCGTGTGCGACTCGGAGACCTGCCGCTGGCACATCGCCACGGCGACCGGGCTGCCCGTCTACCACCCGGTCCAGATCCTCGACCGCGCCTACCGCACCTGACGCGCCTGGAGGCCCACGATGCCCATTGCCACGCCGGAGGCGTACGCCGAGATGCTCGACCGGGCCAAGGCCGGCGGGTTCGCCTACCCGGCGATCAACGTGACCTCGTCGGAGACCCTCGCCGCCGCGCTGCGCGGCTTCACCGAAGCGGGCAGCGACGGCATCGTCCAGATCTCGACAGGCGGCGCGGCCTTCCTGTCCGGCCAGAAGGTCAAGGACATGGTGGCCGGCGCGACCGCGCTGGCCGAGTTCGCCCACGTGCTCGCCGCCCGCTACCCGGTCCACGTCGCCCTGCACACCGACCACTGCCCCCGCGACAAGCTCGACAGCTACCTGCGCCCGCTGCTCGCCGCGTCCGAGGAGCGGGTGGCGGCCGGCCGTGGGCCGCTGTTCCAGTCGCAGATGTGGGACGGCTCGGCCGTGCCGCTGGAGGAGAACCTGCGGATCGCCGACGAGCTGCTGGCCCGGTGCGCCAAGGCCAAGGTGGTCCTGGAGGTGGAGATCGGGGTGGTCGGCGGCGAGGAGGACGACGTCGTCGGCGAGATGAACGAGAAGCTGTACACCACGCCCGAGGACGCGCTGCGCACCGTTGAGGTGCTCGGCACCGGCGAGCGCGGCCGCTACCTCCTGGCCGCCACGTTCGGCAACGTCCACGGCGTCTACCAGCCGGGACACGTCAAGCTCCGCCCCAGGATCCTGGACGACGTCCAGCGGGCCGCCGGCGCCCGCGTCGGCAGGGACAAGCCGTTCGACCTGGTGTTCCACGGCGGGTCCGGCTCGCTGCTGAGCGAGATCCGCGAGGCGATCTCCTACGGTGCGGTGAAGATGAACATCGACACCGACACCCAGTACACCTTCACCCGGGCGATCGCCGACCACATGTTCCGCAACTACGACGGCGTCCTGCGGGTCGACGGCGGCGTCGGCGTCAAGAAGACCTTCGACCCGCGCAGCTACATGGCCAAAGCCGAGGGGTCGATGGCCGCGCGCGTGGCGCAGGCCTGCGAGGACCTCATGTCCACCGGCACCTCGCTCGCGGGCTGACCAAACCCGCTGCGGTGGAGCAACCAGGGCCAGCGCCGTCGACGGCCAGATCGTCCAGAACGTGGCCAGGGATGAGCTCGGCGCCATCCGTACACCCCTACAGGGTAATGGGTGTCCCGGTTGGATGCCAGCAGGCGGCGCCGCGAGTCCCCGCCGCCATAGGCTCTGACCTGCTGTCCTGGTACAAGCCGCCCTCTTGGGCGGTGGTCCACGAGCCGGCCAACTCGGCGATCAGCTCGCGAAGGTGTTGCCGCGACAGCCCGGTGAAGACAGGGAGCATTATTCAGAATGTATTTGGGGGTAATTTAGGAGTTTGAGTGCAACAGCCCCTGCCGGTAGATTCCGCGCGGCCATCTCACCGTCCGCGCCTCACCACTGGAGGGACTGTTGCACGCCAAGACTATGACCGGACTGTCGCAGGAACAACTCGATCTGCTCATCGACCGCGTCGCCGACCAGGTCGGCGCCTGGCAGCCACCCCGCGGACGCCACCGCACCCTGGAGCTTGCCGCCGCGATCACGATGACCCTGGTGGCACTGCGCCACAACCTGTCGCAGGCACTGCTGGGCACCTTCTACGGCGTCAGCCAGGCGACCGTCTCCCGGGTCATTGCCAGGCTCCGCGGGCTGATCACCTGGGCCGCAACCCAAGGGATGCCGGGCTGGCCCAGACCAGGCCCGGCGAGCGGCTGTTGTTGGACGGCGCCTTGCTGCCCACCGGCAACCGCGCTGGCCAGCAGGGACAGGGTCTGTACAGCGGCAAGCGGCACAAGGCCGGGATGAATGTGCAGGTCGTCAGCGACCGGTGGGGCGGCTGGTTGCGGTGAGCGATCCGACGCCGGGGTCGATGCATGATGCGCGGTCGTTTGCGGTGTGTGGCTGGATCGCGCGCTGGCCGACCGGGCGGTGCTGGCCGATCTTGGCTTTCTTGGCTGTGGGGTGGCAACGCCGGTGCGCAAGCCGCCGGGCGGGAAGCTGTGGGAGTTGCAGAAGGTCAACAACCGTGCCCATGCCAGTGCTCGTGCGCCGGTGGAGCGGACCATTGCGCTGCTCAAGCAGTGGCGGGTTGTGGGCAGTGGGTATCGTGGGCCGCTGGCCAGGTTTCCGAAGGTGATCCGGATGGTGGTGGCGTTGGAAAAGTTCCATATCTACGAAAACCCATTATGAATAACGCTCAGGATGTTGAAGGGCCACACGGGCCCATGCTGGTTTAGACACCCACGTATGATGACCGTGCGGCCCATCTCATGCTCGCCCGGCGGATAAGCGATGCGACGATCAACCGCCGCTATCGCGCACCAAGTCGTAAGCCCCCGAGGACGACCTCAGCGGTCAGGCGCCCACTTCTAGCACATTCGCGAAGACGACCGTTGCCGCAGCCTCAACATCCATTCGCTCCTCGCGCCGTCCTCTGTGAAAACTGAAGTCTCTGTCGATTCGAAACCGCAATTCGGCGCTTCCCTTCCGGCCAATTCTATTCGCTCGAACTACGAGTTCAGGCACTGACGATTGTTCGTCAAGATTGACAGATAGGACCTCAACGCCGAGTTCTCTTGCAAGCTGAGCGGACTCGGCAAGCCGACTCCTCACGGCTTCTACGACGCGCTCTGGGTAGTCGTCTTGCATCATCAGTAGTACCGTCGGTAAGAGGTAATTATTCCCATTCTATTCCTTGTTTCGACGACGACAATTCTTGTCCAACGGATTACGTAGCATCCGCACCAGCTCCACCGCGAAAAGTTCTTCCGGTAGACGTAGGCGGTTCCTTGCTGCACTCGACTTCCAAACGCCAGCGTCAAGAGAGTCTCGTTATTGTCCGACCAACCCCAACCATGCTTTCCACGGATGTGCTTGTAGCCCCATGTGCTGGTTCCGCATCGGAGCGGAACCCAGCCGATTCCGCGTGCCCAGAACCAATCGTACACGGTCCAGCTGTTCGTGAACCAACCGCACCAAAGCAAGCGGCCATCAAGGTCCACATTATTGATCGGGTCGCCAGCGCCATACTCATAAGCGTTCGCGCCGCCTCCCGGAACTGGATCGACTTGGAGGAAACGCCCCATGCCGGGTGCGTACAGCCGCGCGCCCATCATGAGTAGGCCGGTGAGCGAGTCGGTCTCTCGTGTTGCCCCTCCGAGCCAGCCATACCTGGTGGTGGGGATGGGGCCGCGGGGGCTACCGAATTCGTCGTAGTCGAGGAAGGCGCCGTCGGGGGTGGCGGCCCCGGGGCTGGTGGTGGTGATGACGTCGCCGTGCAGTCCGACGAGCTGGTAGCGGACGCCGGTGACAGTCGTGCCGGTGGAGGTGATGGCGACGGCGAGGTTGCCATCCAAGCCGACCACGTAGCGGGTGCGGGTGCCGTCGCCTTCGTCGATCCAGGCGGGCGAGTCGCCGGAGCCGCTGTAGTGGTTGATCTTGGTGGGTTGGCTAGTCGTTGCCGCGGCGCGCAGTCGCCCGGCCGGATCCAGGGTCCGCGACCGAGTCACGCCGCCTTGCGCCTGGCTGGCGACCATGTCGGTGGTGTAGTAGCCGATGGTGGTCTGGGTGCCGCCGGCGAGGGAGGCGGGCAGGGTGGTGGTGCGGCCGAACGCGTCGTAGGCAAGGCCGGCGGCGATGCCGTTGGGTTGCAGCCGGTCGGCGGCGTCGTAGCTGTAGCTGGTGGTGGTCGGGGTAGTGCTGGGTGGGCAATTGCCGCTGGCGTCGGCGGGCCAGGCCTGCAGGGTGGTGCGGTTGGAGTTGGCGTCGAAGCCGTAGGTGCGCATGACGCAGGGCTGGCCGTTGCGCGTGTCCCACACCCCCGTGAGCCGGCCGGCCGGGTCGTAGCCGTGAGCCTCGGATCCGGAGGGGCCAAAGTGGAAGCGCCACTGCCCGTGGATGTTGGAGTCCTGCCGGTCATCGAACCAGAAGCTGCCGCTCTTGGCGTAGGCCACCTTGGTGACGTCGCCGGTGGGGTCGATCGTGCGGGTGGCGGTGATGCCGTTGGGCATGGTCTGGGAGGCGAGCCTGGCGTCGGCGTTGTAGGTGGCGGTGATGCCGCCGCCTAGCCCGCTGTCGGTGACCGCGGTGGGCAAGCCGCGGTGCTCGCCGCCGCCACCGTAGGCAAGGGTCTGAGTGCCGAGGACAGCCCCGGCGGGGTCCTTCCAGGTGATGGTCTGCGGCCGGCCGCTGCTGGGGCTGTAGGTGGTCTCGGTGGTGGCGTTGTCGGCGTCGGTGACCGAGCGGGGGCGGCCGAAGTCGTCGTAGAGGGTGCCGATTGCCACGGCCGGGGTGGTGACGGTGGCCATCGTAGAGGGCAGCCCGGTGGCCGGATCGTAGCTAATGGTGGTGGCAGGGATTATGGTGCCCAGTCCGCCGGTGACCTGGCTGCGCACCGGCCGGGGGCCGTTGCCGGCGTTCTCGTAGGTCGTGGTGGTGGTGCGGGTGCGGGTAGTGCCGCCAGCGTCCACGACGGTCTCGGTCTGCACGGTGGGCCGCAGAAACGCGTCGTAGGTGAAGGTCTTGACCGGCAGTTGCGCCAGCCCGGCCATGCCGGGCTGGGCGCCGGGTTCGACCTTGCACGCCAGCCCGTACCAGACGCTGGAGACGCAGGTGGCTGGATTGTGCGCGCCGGCGGTGTAGTAGGTGGTCTTGGTCGTTCCCGCCGAGGCCGAGGTGCCGGCCGCGGTGGGCTGGCGAGTCTCGATCATCTGGCCCGTGGTGGCGTGGTAGCGGGTCTGGCGGACGATGTCGGGCGTGCCGCCGCCCATCACGGTGGTTTCTGCCATCGGCGCGGTAAAGGTCCAGCCGGTCGCATCCGAGGCGGACAGGGCGTAGCGGCTGCGGGTGGTGCGCGCGTCGGTCTCGTTGAGTGGGGAGGCGGTCACGGCCTGGCTGGCCGCGACGGTCCGCTGGACGATGGCGTGCTTGGGCCCGTCCACGGTGGGGTCGGCGCCGGGCTCCTCCAGCTGCCCATAGGTCGAGCGGGTGTGGGCGCGGGCGCGGACCCAGCCGCCGTCGATGGCGATGTTGTGCCACGGCCCATAGGTGTCGACCAGCTCGATCCCGTCGGCGGCGTAGACACTCACCTCGTCCAGGGCGCGGGCGATCTCTACGCTGCTCGACCCCGCCGGCAGGCCGAGGCTGACGGGGTCACCGGCCAGCGCCAAGTCGTGGTTGGCGGCCGACAGGGTCCGCTGGGTGTTGCCGAAGCGGTCGTACTCGGTGGTGGTGACCTTCCAGCCGGCCTGCCCGCTGCCGGAGAACACCGCGGTGTTGACCTGCCGGCCGCCCGCGTCGAGTGCGTGGAGCTCGGCGTCACGCAGGTCGGCGGTGTTGTCGCCGGGCTCGAACACCGCCACGGCGGTCACTGGGGCATTCTGCTGTCCCCACTGCGCCACCCGGCTGGCGGACAGGTCGGGGTTGGCGTCGGTGGTGGTCGCGCCGATGGCCGCGCCGTAGGTCAGGGTGGTGGTCTCGGTGCCGGACCCGTCGGCGTGGCTGCGGGAGACCTTCCATAGCCGGCCGGCGGTGTCGTACTGGATGGTCCATGGCCGCAGGCCGGGTGGGGTGAGCGAGGTCAGCCGCCCTGTGGTCGCGTCGTAGCCGTAGCCGGTCGCCAGCACCGGCGTGCCGCAGGTGGTGCCGGCGGGGCGGGGGTCCCATGCTTGGGTGAGCCGGCCGTTGGCGTCGTAGCTGAAGCACGCCACGGCGATCTGCACCGAGCTGCCCGCGGTGTTGGTGGTGTTGAGGGTAATCGCGGTGATCCGGTTGCTGGTGTAGGTGAAGTCCAGCGCCCGGCAGCCGGCCGCCAGGGTGGCGCCGGTGCAGGTCACCCCGGGTGGGACTGGGGCCAGCATGCGGAGTGGCCGGGCGCTGGCGTCGTAGGTGTAGGTGGTGAGCTGGCTGTCGCCTGGCTGCTGCACGGTCGCCACGCGGAACACCGTGGGGGCTGTTGCGGTGGTGGTGAACGTGACGATGGTGCCGTCGAGGTAGGTGAGGGCGAAGCGCTTGCTGGTCCCGGTGCCGGTCGAGGTCAGCTTCAGCCCGGCCGCCAGCGTCTCCCCCACGCCCCGGTAGGTGCCGACGGTGCTGCCCGGCGTGAAGTACAGGGCGCCGCCCTCCTCGTCGACAAGGGTCACACTGCTGCTGGCGTCGTCGATGCGACTCCATGGCACGCCGAGGGCATCCATGACCAGCGATGGCTGCGTGACGGTGTTGGTCGGCTGCGGGCTGGTGGGGCCGCCGGTGAACTGTGCCTGCAGCTCCACCGGGCCGTCGGTGCCGGCGCGGGTGGCGGCCAGGTTCCATGCCAGGTTCGCTGGCGCCCTGGACAGTGCCGGATCAGCGCTGTCGGTGGCCACCGGCCAGGCGCTCAGCGGCGACCCGCCCAGGGTCACGTCGCCGACCGGCAGGTCGACCCAGGTGCTCTGGCCGGGAAGGCGGTACTGGAACCGCACGCCGGTGTGACCAGGCGGGGCCGCTGCCCCCAGCGGCACCCGCGCGGCGGTGCGCTGCCCGTCTGCCGGGACGGTGACCGCCACCCCGTTGCCGAACGCGTACAGGAACTCCCCAGAGCGGTTGAAGCCCTTGTCCAGCGCCTGCACATGCAGGACATGCCAGCCCGCCCCGGGCGACAGCGACGGGGTCGTGTAGGTGGCCCCGGCGGCGACATCGGTGGGGGCGTTGTCGTCGAACCAGTAACGCCACCCGGCCACGTCGCTGCTGGGCGAGGTGAACGCAAACGTGCCCGAGGTGGTCGTTGGGCTCCAGCCGTCGCGGGCGAACGCCGCCGAGGTCACGTTGCTCACCGTGGGGGCGTCCAGATCGACGGTGAATTTCAGCCACGGGCTCCACGGCCCGTAGTCGGTGCCGTCCCAGGCGCGCACGCGGTACTCGTAGGCGCCGCCATGGGCGAGGATGCCCGCGGGGACTGTCCACGATCCCACTTGGCCCGACGACAGGTTCGGCAGCGACGTGGTTGCCAGTGGCGACCCGCTCGGGACGTCTGCGTTGCCTGCCCACAGCTCGAAGTCGTCGCGCAGCACCGTGCCGGCGTCGGGATCGGTCGCCGACGCGGTCAGGGTCGGCGTGGTCGTCCCGGTCACCCGCGTGCCCGAGCAGCCCACGCCGAAGCACTCCGAAGTGCCAAGGCTGGTCGGCGTGCTCGGGTAGGAGTTGTAGGTGATCTGCAGCTTGGGCATGAGCGTCGGGTCGCCGGTGAAGCGCCGGCCGGGCGCGACCGGCCCGCTGATGTTGAGCACCTCGGGGTTGCGTTTGATCACCAGCCCGTAGTTGGGCTGGGTGCCGGCGGCCCAGGCCTGGACCAGCGCGGTGATCGGCCAGGTCATCCAGCGGGTGCCGGACACGCTGGTCTGCCAGGTGTAGCTGCCCGCCACCGCCGAATCGGAGGTCAGCTGGCCTCCGGTGGTGGCGGTGGTCCACGCGCTGGTGATCCGATGGGCATTCAATACGTGGTTGACGCCGCCGCAGTAGCCTGCCTGACCGATCAGGCACAGGTCTTCGAAGTACAGGTTGAGATTGGCGTTGGTGATGTGCGTTGCCGTCACCGAGCTCAGGTCGAACCGCAGCGCCGCCCGGTAGATGCTGCTGCTGGTCGCGCCCATGAACACCCGCTGGTCGGTGACGGCCGCCGACCCGCTGACCGGGGTGAAGCTGGCGTCCTCGACGTCGGGTTGGATCGTGATGGTCGGGTCCAGCTCCACCGGAAACCGCCGTGTGGGCGTCGCCAGCCACTCGGGGTCGAGGCTGAGCCGCAGCAGCAGCTCACTGCCCTGCTGCTCGGCCACCAGCGAGGGCTTAGCCGCCGGGTCCGCCGGGGCCACTCGGCCAGGGTCGGCCGCCTCGGTGACCGTGGGCGCCGCCAACACCAGGACCTGCTTACCGCGCCACGACAGTGCATACGAGCCGTCCGGGCGCCGCTGCGCGCTGGCCCCCGCTGGTAGCCGCAGGCGGAACTGGTAGCTGGCCGGGGCGCTGGCATCGGCCAGGCGGATGATCTCCTTCACCCCGCTGCCGGTCACGCTGTAGACGAGGTCCGCGCTTGGCCAGGCCACCGGATAGGTGATCGACGCGTCGGCCACCTGCGCGGGGCCGCCGGCCGCGCCCACCGCGGTCAGGGCGAGCTGCTTGCCCGCCACCCCGAACGCCAGGAAGTCCGCTGCGGTGAGTGAGGGGCGGAATCGGACACTGAAGGCGTTGGCCGCGTTCTTCCACCGATACCCCTGCTCGTCGATTGCCTCAAGGTGCGAATCGATCGGCTGCCAGCTGGTATCCGTGGCCCGGTAGTGCACCGGGGCCGCCGCTGCCTCCAGCGTCCAGGTGCCGTTGGGGTTGGCGAACACCGCCGTGGTCTGGGTGCGCGCCGACACATCCTCGACCCGGGTCCCCTGTTGCCGTGCCGCCAACTTCGCCGACACCGCGTCTGGGCGCTGCCTGACCGGCGGGCCTCCCGGCGCGGCGGCCAGCACGGACGCTCGTGCCGCCGCGACCGCTGCCAGGGCCGGCTGCGCGGGTATCGTCGAGGCCATCATTGCAAGCGCGAGCCCGCTAGCCAGCAGCGTTGCCGCCCGCCGCCAAGATCGGGGCGACCAGCGCCGTGAACGGCGACCCGGGGAACCAGGCATAGCGACCTCCCGCAGCTCTGATGACCCACACATGGGCCGCCAGTCCGATATCGCGGCTAAGACACACAGAATCAAGCAAACGCCCGACTCTATGCAATACGTTCAGAATCACCATGCGCGCGTATAGGCGATACGTCTACCAGCTACGCAGTAATACGACATACTGGCGAGAGACGGACACGCTGGCGCGTAACGGTCCTTGTGGGAAACCTCAGCCCCAGGAGTCTGTTAACAGCCATCAACTGGCTACACGGGCATTCGTCAGCGCCGCCGTGCGTCGCGGCAGGTCACGGCTTCCTGGCCACCACGAAATGGGTATAGCGGCCGGGCCGGCCGTACTCGCGGTTCGCCCAGCGGCGAAACCACGACCTGGCGGGCATCGGCAGCCCCAGCCGCGTGCTCGCGTACAGCAGTGGCAGGCCAACCACGTCGCTCCAATTGCCGCGCGTCTCGGCCACGATCGGCTCGAGGCAGGCCGTACGCACCAGGTCCAGGATCCGGGCTCGCGGGTAGTGCCGGTGCCCGATGAGCCATCGTGCCGGGTCGAGGACCGTCCCTGGCAACCAGTCGGCCGGCGTGGAAACAAACAGCAGGCCACCAGGGCACAACGCGGTTGCGGCCTCGGCCAGGGCTTCGGGCTCAGTGCCCCTTGGCAGGTGCTCGATCACATCGAACATCGTGACCGCGTCGAACCGTCCCGCCGCCACGGGAAGTCGCCTGGCATCCCCCACGACCGCCCGCAGGCGCCCGTCCGGCCCCGGAAGGTGCGTCCTGTCACGGTCCACGCCAAGCAGGGTGGGAGCACCGGTCTGCCTGGCCAGATGGGACAGCAGCCACCCGCTCTTGCAGCCAACGTCAAGCACCGCTGCCGGTTGTGTCGAAGCGACGAGGACAGCGGCCAGCAGGGTGCGGCCGTTGAGCTCGCCGCTGCTGGCGGCGCTCGCGCGCAACTGCTCCCCAGAGGGAAGCGCGACCGGCGCGCCGCTCACCACTGCGCGGCCCTCCCGGCCTCGGATCCTGTCTCCTCAGCACGCCGCACCTGACGACGGCGCTGCCAGAGCGCGCCGACCAACAGCCCGGCGACCAAGAACAGGCCGGCAAGCGATGCGGCCAGCGAGAGGGTCGCGGGCCGCTGAGGAGCGAACTCCACAGCGATGGAGTGCGCCCGCGGATCACTGATCCGCCAGCCGGCCGACCAGCCGTCCACCGCAATCGGCGGGCCGAGCGGCCGGCCATCCATGGTGGCCCGCCACCGTGGGTCGAAGCCCTGGCCGAGCACCAGGTACCAGGCGCCGGCCGGGGACGGCTCGCTCTGCAGCGTGAGCCGGGCCGCAGTGGATGAGGTGATCGTCAAGCGCGGCGGCGCCGATGGCTGCGTGGCAGAACTGCTACGGGCGGCGCCACCGTCGGCCAGGTGGAGGAGGTCGACCAGCCAGCCCGCCGAGGAGGAGAGCCGGTGCTCGCCCCGGTCCAGGCGGAGCCGCTGGCCACGGCATGGCGCAAATGGTATCGAGGCACCCTGCTCGATCTGCTGGAGGGTGCCCCGGAGCGTGGCGAGCAGGGGCTGCCCGTCCACCCGCGCGAGCTCGACGCAGCCCCGCAACGGAGTCCCGCCCGCGACCGGCTTGACATGGACATCGCCGACGCCGATCTCGCTGATGCGGACCTGCGTGCCCAAGCCCGTAGTCTTGGCGAGGGTGAGCCGCAGCTTGCGCGCATCGATCGGACGGGGCAGGGCGATCCTGACGGTGCCCTGCCTGAGGTGGGCGGTGATCGGCCGACCGCCGTCCACGGAGAGCGTCGCCGCGGTGGCGATGTCCACTCCCTTGAGTCCCTTGGGGACCTCCTGGGTCACGGTGACATGGTCGATCCGCTCCGGTGGAAACGCCAGCTCGATCCAGTCGCCCACGCCGCGGCCAGGAACCCACGCCGTATCGGCCTCGCCGTCGATGGCCGCTGAAGCGCGCAGTGAAAGCAGGTCGAACGCCCGCGACGACGAGCGAGCCACGATCCCCGCGGCTTGCCCGACGAGCTGGTCGACGGCTGACTCGGGCAGGTCGGCCCCGGCTGCCGCCAGACCGCCGGCCTGGAACGAGCGCTTGCCCGGCAGCCAGAAGCTGCGCTCAAGGGCCCGCTCCTCGTCGTCGTCCGCCCGCGACGGGTCACCGGCCTGCCTGGCAAGGACCACGTCCAGCGGGGTGGCGGCCAACCGGTCGCGCGCTGCGGCGTCGAGGCCGTCAACGAGCTGGCGGAAGCGCTGCGGAAGGCGCGCGACCTGGGTGACCTTCACGCCCGGAAGGCCGATCTCCCAGAACCCCACCGGGTTGAGGCCAGGGTCGCCACGGGTGGCGGTGATCGTGACCTGCAACGAGCCGGTGAGGCTCTTGGGAATGGGGACGTCCACGACCGGCTCCGGTGGCACCGGCACCTCCAGCGAGCCCCCATCAACCCGAATCCGCACCTTGGCGATCTGCAGAGGACCCCCCAACAGCGGCCGCAGGACCACATGGGAGACCTCCACGCGCCGGTCGAGCTGCAGGTTGACCGACTGACCGACGGCGGTGCCGAAGCCGCCGGTCATCCACACCGTACGCGGGTCGCCGTCGAAGGCGAACTCCGGCTTGCCGTACGGTGAGAGCCCGAACACTGTGCCGTAGTTGGTCGCGCTGATCGACCGAGCTCCCGCCAGGGTGGTCACGGTCTGGGCTGCGGGGTCGTCGAACAGCGACAGCGACGGGGTCGTCGCCGGGTCGAGTGGAGCGTCGGCGGGCAGCGTCTCGGTCCAGCTCTGGTCGGTGCGGTGCACTTCCCAGACGCGGCGGCGGTTGGTATCGGTGAGCACAATTCGGGCACCGTCGTCCACGGCGAGCGCGAGCTGCTCAGGAGTGGTCGATCCAAGCAGCTGGAACGCAGGCTGTCCCCGGAGCAGGCCGGATTGGTGCAGCGGGAGCAACGCGAAGCTATCGCCATCGACGAACAGGCTGCCGGTCGTGGGCTCGGCGTGCACGACCGGCTGGGGGTCGACAACCAGATAGCGTTGCAGCGGCTGCAGATCGGCCCCGCCGATGCCAGGCGCCACGGTGTTCTCGCCGCGGCCACCATAGCTCGCCGCCAGTCTGAGGCCCGGGTCCCCGGCGAGCGTGCGGGCGACCGTCTCCGGCCTAGGCCCGCCGTTGCGCTCCCAGGCTACGTCGTTGCGGACCAGCACCTCACTTGCGCCCAGGTAGCGGGCCATGGTCGAAAGCATGTCACCGGATGCCAAACCGGTGGCCAGCGGCACGTCAAGGGCTGCCAGGAAGTTGGCCTGCAAATCAGAGCCGTTGGGCACGGTGAACCGGATCGCCCAGGGGCGAGACAGCAGTGATGCGCCGACATCGTCAGGGCCATGCCAGCCTCACCGGTAGACGGCCTGCACCTCGCCGGGCACAAACAGCACCCGCGACGACATCCTGCCCGCGTTGAGGTCAGCGGCCGCCTGCTGCCAGTACGCCGGGATCTTGAAGGCCAGCAGCGCCGTCCCACCGATCCAAGCTGGTAGGGTCCCAGCCACCAGAGCAAGCACAGCGACCACGGCGGCCAGCCCCCGCCAGGCCCGGCGGACCCCTCGGCCAGCCAGCCACGCGGCAGCTTCGGCCACTCCCAAGGCGACCAGCAAGGAGATCCCAAGCGCGGCCAAGGCACCGACCTTGTTGGTGGTCCGGAAGGCGATCGCACCCGGCACCCGCTGAAATGCCTGCTCGAGCAGCCGCCCGAACGGCGACGACCGACCCGCGGGAAACAGCCCGACCATGATGGGAAGCGCCACGGCGAGCAGGATCACAGCCAGCGCCCGTGCCCTGGCGCGAGAGGCGAACGCACCGACGGCCGCAGCGATCGGGAACAGGAACGACCCGAGCACCACCAGCGGGCTGGTCACGAAGGCGGCGAAGCTCGGCAGGAACAGCCGATCGCCCTGCCTGCCGTACAGGGTCCACAGTCCGAGCAGGCGCAGGGTCTCAGCATACGACGATGCACTGGCCACATCCTGGGGCCGCTCTGTGTGGAACGCGATCGCCTGACCGGTGCCGCTGGCAGCAAGCACTGGCACGATCCAATACAGCGAGACCAACAGCGCCAGGCCCACGCAGCGGCCAGCCGCAGTCAGCAGGTCGCGCGCTTTCACGCGCCGGACCAGCCGCTCCCACGCCAGGTAGCAGGGAACCGCCAGCAGCATGAACAGCGAGACCACACCGGCGTTGGCACCGCCGGCCGCGAAGAACCCGAGCGCGAACGTGGCCGGCCACAGCCAGGAGCGCGGCTCGCGCGCCGCCCGACCCAACGCGAGCAACATCCACGGCAGCAGTGCGTACGGCAGCACAACCGGCGTAGTGGCGCCAGCCACCACCACATATGGATTCGCCGCGTACACCAACCCCGCGGCAACCCGCCCCACCGCATGCCGCCGACTCGCCACCTCGTCCCGCACCGCGACCCACTGGTACAGCAGCACCGCGCCCCCGCCAGCCACCATCAGCAGCAACGCCCGCCACAGCCGCTCCGCCAGCCACGGACTCGCCCCCAGTGCACGGACACCGAGCAGCACCAAGGCCATCGGCGCGCTGCCTGTGTCGAGATTGGGCTGTCCAAGGCTGGGGTCGGGCCGCCAGACCGACAGCGCAATGCGCAGCGCTCGCCCGGGCGACTGGTACAGCTCTGGCCGCGTGTCAGGCGTGAACCAGCCCCAGTCGGCAGCCAACACCGACGCCACCATGGCAAGACCCATGACCACATAGGCGAGCAGCTCGCCACGGCCCGCAACAAGACGCCGCAACTCGCGCGGTGCCCACACCACCACAGGCGTCGATGCGCGCACCCTGACAAGGTCCCTGCCATCCGTCATGGAGCGGGAACCAGACTCGAAGGGCGGCCGCGCTCCAGCGCTCCACGTCCCGCCGGCGGGAGCGGCACCTGGAACTCCCACTCATGACGACGCATCACGGTGAAGTCCTGTGAACGAGGATGCCTGGACGGCCTTGAGTTACCGAGTAGCGGGCGCAAGACTACAACTGAACCTACTGTCGGTAACACCCCATCCGCGCGTCTCGCGCGTCAGCCCGAGCGACTGGCCTGACCACGACACAGTGCGCGACAGCCCAGGCCGATCGTGACCCTCTGCACCCACGCAAACCGCACCAGACTTGGGCTGGCGTTCGGTAGCCCGTCGCGTCCTGCCGATCCAGCCAGCGCGTCTATGCTTCCTCTGCCAATCAGCAGCCAGCCACGCTTCATTGGCGAACCACAAGAACATAAGGAATGACCGGCAGTCCGAGCAGAGTAAGCACGACCAGCGCCAATAGCGCCTCTGACCTGCTGAAATGAGCGCGCCGCGAGGGATTCGAACCCCCAACCGCCAGATCCGTAGTCTGGTGCTCTATCCGTTGAGCTAGCGGCGCTCAGGGCGGAGGCAGCGCGATTCGAACGCGCGACGAGGGATAAACCCCGAACCCGCTTAGCAGGCGGGCGCCATAGACCAGACTAGGCGATGCCTCCACCGACTCCCAAACCGACTGGTCGCCGGCTCGGGCTGCCCTATTGTAGGGAACCTCGTGGCGGGACCCAAGCTGGACCGGAGGCGACGGGCGCTCCAGGATTCGGCATGATGCGGACCGCGGACATCGAATGGGCGCAACCAGGCACAACAGGGCTTTCCGGAACACGGACCGGAGGATCCGAAGAAGCGGTGAGCGACGAGGCTGGGCTCGCGCCGGGAACGCCGAGGCGGCGGCTCGGGAACTTCCGCACGCCCGAGCTCGCCTCCAGGGTGCAGGAGGTGCTGGCGGAGGCCGGTATCCCGTCGAGCGGGGACCCCGACCCTCGCCGGCCGGAGCCGTGGGGCCGGTTCCTGGACCTGCTCGTGCATATGACCGGGATGCGGGGGAACCGGGTGTGGGTGCCTCGTGAGCGATTCCGCGAGGCCGTGCGTACCTTGAACAAGGCGCGCCGGGCGGGCCGATGAGACGGAGGTGAACCCGCGCTGTTGACCACGCTGCTCGCTGTCGTCTGCGTGCTCGCGGGCGTCGTGATCGTGTTCGGCACCGTCTTCTCGGCCGTGCTGACGGTGGTGGTCCCGCGAGGCACTCCCGTCATGCTCACCCGCTGGGTGTTCCTGGGCGTGCGCGGGCTCTTTACGCTTGCGGCCAGCCGTGCCCGCAATTACCAGCAGCGCGACCAGGCCATGACGATGTACGCGCCGGTCAGCCTGCTCACCCTTGCGCTGACCTGGCTCACTCTGGAGCTGCTGGGCTACATGCTGATCTACTGGTCGCTGGGGGAGCGCCCGTGGCGGCTGGCGTTCGCCCTCAGCGGCTCGTCCCTGCTCACGCTGGGCTTCACTCCGCCTCCAGACCTCCCGAAGATGGTCCTGGCCTTCTCAGAGGGCACGCTCGGGCTCACGCTGCTCGCCCTGCTGATCGCCTACCTCCCCGCGATCTATACCTCGTTTTCGCGCAGGGAGGCGCTGGTGGCGGCGCTCGACGTGCGCGCTGGCCTGCCGCCGACGGCGGCCGAGATGCTCGAGCGAGTGTCGCGCATCAAGGGGCTCGATCAGATGGCGAGCTTCTGGAGGCGCTGGGAGGAGTGGTTCGTGGACATCGAGGAGACGCACACCACCAACCCGGCGCTGGTGTTCTTCCGCTCGCCGGTGTGGCAGCGCTCCTGGATCACGGCGGCCGGCGCGGTGCTCGACGCCGCGGCGATCACCGCCTCCACTGTGGAGCGACCGCGCCAGACCGACGCGGAGCTGTGCCTACGCGCGGGCTACCTGTCGCTGCGCCGGATCGCCGATTACTTCGGCCTCCCCTACGACCCCGAGCCCAGTCCGGGAGACCCGATCTCGATCGCCAGGCAGGAGTACGACGAGGTGTGCGAGCGCCTGGCGCGGGCTGGCGTGCCGCTGCGGCCGGACCGGGATCTGACCTGGCAGGCCTTCGCGGGTTGGCGCGTCAACTACGACACCGTGCTCCTGGCGCTGGCGGGGCTCGCCATGGCGCCGTACGCGCCCTGGTCCTCGGACCGGTCGCTGCGCTTCCGCCCGCCGCCGCTGACCAGGAGGGCCGCGCGGGCGCGGATGTAAAGGCCGGGGCCCGGTGCCGGCCCCGAGCGCCCGGCCCCGGGCTGTCGCGCCGGGCGCTGCGCTGAGCGCCCGGATGGGCTGTCGACGGGCCAAATGTCATACGATCCTCCTATTGGCGACCGCCGTCAGGCAGGTCGGCCACGTTGTGGGAGGGGGGCTGAATTTGGCCATCACCGTTGGTGTCGACGTCTCGACCTACCAGGGGCAGATCGACTGGGCCGCGGTCGGCCGCACGAGCAACCGCTTCGCCCTTGCACGTATGACCATTGGCCGTGGGACAAGAGACGACCGCGGCCGCGGCAATCTCCGCGGGATGCTCGGCAAGGTCGACGTGGCGGGCGCCTACGGCGTGGTCGGCTATGAGGAGCCCGTGACCGACGGCGCGAGGCTCCTCGTCGACGAGATCGCCGCCTCTGGGGCCGACCCGCGCCGGGTCCTCGTGATGCTCGACGCCGAGGACTTCTCCGACGGCCGCCACCCGACGATCCAGCAGACGAACCGGTACGCCATCCAACTGCACCAGGAGCTTGGCCGCTGGCCGGTCGCCTACGTGCCCGGCTGGTGGTTGTCGAACCACGGCTACCGGGTCGCGGGCCTGGAGCTTTCCAATTGCCCCTGGGCGCAGTCCCATTACATCTCCGCCCCGTGGACCGAGGCGCGCCTCCGTGCCAGCAGGCCATCAGACCTGCGCGGCTTCAAGCGGCTCGCGTGGCTGCAGTTCACCAGCTCGGGGGCGGTCTCCGGGATCCGCGGGAACGTGGACCTGAACTGCTTCTACGGCACGCTGGCCGAGTTTCGCGTGGCGTTGCTCGGCGGCTCAGCCCAGGAGGACGACATGCCGCTCAACGATGCGGACATCGTGCGGATCCGAGAGGAGGCGGTGATCAAGCCACTCGCTGACTCGACGCACGTCTATCTACCGCCGACGCAGACCAAGTTGACGAAGATCTCCGAACGGCTCGATGCCATCGAAGCGACGCTGAAGGCAGGCCTGCCGGTGAGCGTCGACCTGTCCGCCGCGACGCAGGAACAACTCGACCAGCTCGGCGCGGCGATCGCGCGGCACCTGGGGGACATTGCCTGAGGCGACGCGGGCTCGACGGAGATCAACCGGCCCCGGCGATGAGGGGCCGGTCGAGGCGTGAGTTTCGACGGTCGCGTAGAAACCAACACTTGGAGGAGTCTGGGCTACTGCGCCTGCACGGCGACGAGCGCGCATTTGCGGGGTGAATGTCTTAGATGGCCTGCGTCGGCCTGGCTGTTCTCCGCCGCCCGATCTGACGAGGCCAGACACGGCAATCCGTGATGGGTGGGAGGGCCGCCGGCGGCGCCCACCCGGTCCGAGGGGGGACCTCGCATGCACCGTTTCATTCCAGGCCGCCGAATCCTGATGGGGGCAGCCATCCTCGCCGTTGTGCTGGCGGCGACCGGCGGCTGCGGCGCGCAGGAGAAGGTGAGCACCGCCAGCAGCCTGCCGGCGGTGACCGACGCGCCGCCGACCACGGCGGCGCCAGCCACGGCGGCGCCGACCACGACCAAGGCACGGGCGACCACGACGACCGTCCGAAAGGCGACGGTGACGACCCGACGGGCGACGACGACCACCCACCGGACGACACATACCACGTCAGCCCCGGCTCGCAACTGCGATCCGGCCTACCCGGACGCGTGCCTCCACGACGGGATCGGCGACTACGACTGCGCCGGGGGATCGGGGAACGGCCCCAACTATGTCGATGGTCCGATCCAGGTGAGGTCGCCCGACCCGTTCGACCTGGACCGTGACAGCGACGGGGTGGGCTGCGAGAGCTGAGCCGGCGGCGGAGGCTGCGGACGAGGCGATGGCGGCCCAGACGTTCGCGCCAGCACGTGGACCGGCAGCGACGAACGCGGGCAGGATGACAACGGGAGCAGACCTCCTGGCAAAGCGCAAATACCTTGCCGATGGTCTGGTTCCCGTAAATATTAGGACGCAGCGGGCATCACGGATACCGTCAATCCGTTTGAACAACCTGGTCGCGACAGCAGAGGAGCCAATTACCAGCACAATAATAGAACATGAACTTTTCAGAAATCCTTGACGCGGTCCCGGGACGGCGAGAGAATCACGCACGGTTTGGGCGAGCGGCCGGCACAGTAGCTGTCCGCGTTCGCAAGGGGGGCCCATGCAACGACATGCTCTGGAATGCTCTTCTTCGGGGTCGCCTCGCCTGCCCGGACCGCCGTCCAAGGATCGCCGATCGGGACTGGTGTCTGGATTGGCGATATTGAGAGCCAAGGTTGTAGAGCCGAATTTCTCAATGGAATGGCTGTCCCAATCACAGGTTACAGGTTGGCTATGCCGGTAAGCCGTTCTCAGGCTCACAGCAGGGAAGATCGCTGTGAAGGGAATCGGCAAGCCATTTTCCTCGTCTTGCTATTCAGCGCCTTCGCCACATTGCAAACCCGCGTGCGCCTGTCCACAAACGACGGTTAGCTCATCCCACGTGGCTCGTAAGGCCTGCACGGCTTCGTAGCTGCCAAAGGGGGGACGAACCGGTCATTGAGGGGGTGATGGCGGCAACGTCTAGTTGGTGGTAGCCATCCGGATCATCGGTTCGCAGCATCGTTGCAGGGGGGGAGTGCAGCAGATGAAGAGAAGGATCGCAGTGCTGGCGTTGGTCTTCGTGGCCTTCGCCCTCGTTGCCCAGCAGGCGCTCGCGCAGAACGAGCACTTCGTCAGGGCCAGCGGGTCGCTGAACGCCAACGGGTCGCTGACCGTCTCCTTCAAGGAGGCGGGCCTCGGGCCCAACCAGCTCATCAACTACGCGCTCACCGCGGACGCCACGGCCACCTACGTCTGCGTCAACCGGGGCGGCGCCAACCCCAGCGCCCAGAACAAGACCACCGTCGCCGGCCCGGTGATTGCGACCGGAGCGTTCAACTCGGGCAAGAACGGGCAGGTCACCGCGTCGCTGACGGTGAGCCCACCACCCTCGGACATCTCCTGTCCGCCCGGGCAGAGCCTGGAGCTTGCGTCGGTGTCGTACACCAACGTGACGCTCACCGATACGACCAACAACGTCAGCATCTCGCTGGGCGACTTCTCCTCTGGATGCCTGCTCCCCAATGTGCGCGGAGCGTGCTAGCGGAGACGGCTCGTAACGGGCAGGACCCGTCGCACGGCAGAAGGTAGACGAGCGCCGGGGGCCTCTTGTGGCCCCGGCGCTCCCCTTCTCAGAGCCGGGTTCGTTGCGGAGGAGGTGGGATTCGAACCCACGGGACCCTCGCGGGTCCGGCGACTTTCAAGGTCGCTGCCTTCGGCCGCTCGGCCACTCCTCCGCGACGGAGTGTACTTGGGGCGTCGTGGCCCGGGCGCGGGCGTCAGCGCCCGGCCCGGGTCAGGGCCTGGCCCGGCTCGATCACCTCGGTGCCGAGGTAGGGCTGGAGCGCCGCGGGGACGCGGACAGAGCCGTCGGCACGCTGATGGTTCTCGAGCAGCGCGATGATCGTGCGGCCGACCGCGACCGCGGTGCCGTTCAGGGTGTGCACTGGCCGGTTGCCGCCCGGCTCGCGCACCCTGCAGCCGATCCGCCTGGCCTGGTAGTCGGTGCAGTTCGAGGTCGAGGTGACCTCGCGCCAGGTGCTCTGCGAGGGGATCCACGCCTCGCAGTCGTACTTCTTGGCCGCCGGCCCGCCCAGGTCCCCGGCGGCGATGTTGACCACGCGGTAGGGGATCTCGAGCGCGCCGAGGATCTCCTCCTCGTGGGCGAGCAGCAGCTCGTGCTCTTCGGTCGAGGCCTCCGCCAGCACGAACGAGACCATCTCGACCTTGTCGAACTGGTGCACGCGGAAGATCCCGCGAGTGTCCTTGCCGTACGAGCCGGCCTCCCGCCGGAAGCAGGTCGAGAAGCCGACGTAGCGGCGCGGCAGGGTGTCCCGGTCGAGGATCTCGTCCGCGTGGTAGCTGACCAGCGCGACCTCCGAGGTGCCCGTCAGGTACAGGTCGTCGTCGGCCGTGCGGAAGATCTGCTGCTCGTCGGTCGGAAGGAAACCGGTGCCGAACATCGCCTCGCGCCGCACCAGCACGGGCGGGATCACCGGCACGAACCCGGTGCCGGCGAGCCGGTCGATGGCGAAGCGGACCAGCGCGAATTCCAGCATCGCGCCGGGCCCGGTGAGGTAGCCGAAGCGGGCGCCCGAGACCTTGGCCGCCCGCGCGGTGTCGATGGCGCCGAGCAGCTCGCCGAGCTCGAGGTGGTCACGCGGCTCGAAGTCGAACGACGGGACGGTGCCGACGCGGCGCAGCTCGCCCGCGTCCTCCGCGCCGCCGGCGGGCACCGAGGGATCTGGAAGGTTGGGGACGCGGGCGAGCAGGTCGTTCAGCTCCGCCTCGGCGTCGCGCAGGCGCGCCTCCGCCAGGTCGATGCTGGCGGCCAGCTCCTTGAGGCCGGCCAGGACCTCGCCACGGCGCTCGGGGGGAGCCTGGGCGACCTCTTTGCCGCGACGCTTCTGCTCGGCCCGGAGGGCGTCCACCTCGGTGACCAGCGACCGGCGGCGGGCATCCAGCTCGAGCAGGCGGTCGATGGCGTCGGCCTCACCGGGACCGCGGCGGGCCAGCGCCGCCCGGGCCCTGTCCGGGTCGTCACGGATGAGCTTGAGATCGAGCACGCTGAGCCTCCACAGGGTTTTCAGCTCGAGGAAACGGGACCCCGGCGTGAGGGCGGGACGATCCCCGGCGGCGGGGGGGTCCCCGATCGGCAGGCTACTCCTGCCCGAGCACCGGCTAGAGGGTAGATCGGGCGATCGGCCGGGGCTCGCCCATGGCCATGGCGATCGCGGCCTGCTCCTCCTCGGAGAGCTGGTACTGCGACCGGCCGCCCTTCACCACCTTGGCGTACGACCGCGAGTCCGAGCGCCCGTTGATGATCGACAGCACCAGGCCGTTGCCGGCCTCGTCCAGGAACGCCGCCGAGAAGGAGAGCTGGCCGCCGACGTCGGGGAAGGCGTCGTAGCGGGTGAAGCCGACGGTCTTGACCGCGGCGGCGAGGCGCTCGCCGAGCCGCGCTGCGTCACGCGCCAGCAGGTCCACCTTGCGCTGGAGCTGCTCGGCCGTGTCGATCTGCCGCGACACCACGGCCAGGAGATCCTCATGGGGCGCGCCGTCGAGCAGGCGCGAGTGGGCCCGCCGGACGTGCGCCAGGCGCACGCTCAGCACCACGACGGCGATCAGCAGCGCCGAGCAGACGCCCAGGCACGCGTAGACGAGAACGGTCAACCGCTCGACCGAAAGGACTGGCACGACTGGAAGACCTCCTGGACCCGCTGCGCCGTGGGGAAGGCTCGGCCTCTGGGAATCAGGGCCGACAGCGATTGTACAATGCGAGGACTTTGGAAGAAGGCCAGCTCCGGAAGCTTCTGGGCGCCGTGGCCCGGGGCGAGCAGTCGGCGGAGGACGCCGCGCGCCGCCTGGCCCGCCTTCCCTTCGAGGACCTCGGGTTCGCTCGCGTGGACCATCACCGTGCCCTGCGCACGCTCGGCCCGGAGGTGGTCTTCGGCCGTGGCAAGACACCCGAGGAGACCGCGGCGATCGTCGCCGCCCTGATGCGGCAGGGCGGCGCGCCGATCCTGGTCACCAAGGCGGCGCAGGCGGACGCGGACGCAGTGCGCGAGGCCGCGCCGGAGACGGAGTGGTACCCGCGCTCCGGGATGCTGGTGTGCCGGCGGGCGGCGCCGGTCACCGACGGAGGGGTGGTGCTGGTCGCCTGCGCCGGCACCAGCGACCTGCCGATCGCCGAGGAGGCGTGGCTCACGGCCGAGGCCTTCGGCTACCGGGTCGAGCGGCTCACCGACGTCGGCGTGGCCGGCGCGCACCGCCTCTTCGCGGACACCGAGCGCCTGCAGGCCGCTGACGTGCTGGTAGTCGTGGCCGGCATGGAGGGCGCCCTGCCGTCGCTGGTGGCCGGCCTGGTGCGGGCGCCGGTGATCGCGGTGCCCACCAGCGTCGGCTACGGCGCGGCGTTCGAGGGCCTGGCCGCGCTGCTGGCGATGCTGAACTCGTGCGCGGTGGGGGTCGCGGTGGTCAATATCGACAACGGCTTCGGCGCGGGCGCCCTGGCGGCCCGCATCCTGGCGACCGCCCATGCCAAGGGGGAGCGGTGACGGCGCCGAGCGGCGGCGGCCTGGCCACGCCGTTCGCCTTCTTCGACTGCTTCGCGGGCGTCGCCGGGGACATGGTCCTCGGCGCGCTGCTCGACGCGGGCGCCTCCGCCGACGCGCTGCGCGGCGGGCTGGCCGGGCTGGAGGTCGGGCCCTTCGAGCTGGAGATCGCCGCCGCGGAGCGCGGCGGCATCGGCGCCACGCGCGTCACCGTCCACGCCTCCCCGGGCGGGACCGGGCGCACGTGGGCGGACCTGCGCGGCATGCTGGCCGCCGCGGCGCTGCCCGAGCGGGTCCGCTCGCGCGCCCTGGCGACCTTCGCCAGGCTGGCCGAGGCCGAGGGGCGGGTCCACCGCGTGCCTCCCGAGCAGGTGCACTTTCACGAGGTCGGCGCGGTCGACGCCGTGGTCGACGTGGTCGGCGCCGCGCTGCTCCTCGACGACCTCGCCGTCGAGGAGGTGTGGGCCTCACCGGTGGCCACCGGCAGCGGTCGCGTGCGCGGTGAGCACGGCGTGCTGCCGGTGCCCGCCCCGGCTGTGCTGGAGCTGCTGCGCGGCGCGCCGCTGTACGCCGGGGGCGTGCGGGCCGAGCTGACCACCCCGACCGGGGCGGCGATCCTGGCGGCGAGCGCCGCGCGGTACGGAGAAATGCCGCCGCTGCGGGTCGCGCGGGTCGGCTACGGCGCCGGTGCCCGCGAGCACCGCGAGCTGCCCAACCTGCTGCGGGTGGTGCTGGGCGAGCGCCTGGAGGCCGGCGGCGGCGAAGGCGACGGCGGGCTGGTGCTGGAGGCCAACATCGACGACATGACACCGGAGCTGGCCCCATGGGTGATGGAGCGGCTGCTGGACGCGGGCGCCGCGGACGTCTGGCTGACGCCAGTCCACATGAAGAAGGGCCGCCCCGGGATCGTCCTGTCGGTACTGTGCCCGCCGGGCCGCGACGCGGCCGTCCGCGAGGTGCTGTGGCGTGAGACCTCCACCCTCGGCGTGCGCGGCCTGCCGGTGCGCAAGTGGATACTGGAGCGCCGCACGGTCGAGGTCGGCCTCGAGGGCGGCAAGGCCCGCGTCAAGCTGGGCCTGGACCGGGGACGCGTGGTCAACGTGGCGCCGGAGTTCGCCGACTGCGCCCGCCTCGCCGAGCAGACCGGCCAGCCCCTGAAGGAGGTCATGGCGCGCGCCCAGGCCGCCGCCATCGCGGCGCTCGACGCGGCGCGGGCCTCGCCGCAGCGGCCCGGGCCGTCGACCGGCGGGGCTGTGGTCTGATCAGCCGACGGGCTCGCGTCGGTCGGGGGCGTCGTGGCCCTGGCGGGCGGCGGCCTCGCGCCGCATCCGCAGCCCGGTCACGGTCAAGGCGACCGCGAACGCCACCGACACCACGGCGAGCGCCCCGTGCACCGCCTTGAAGCCGAAGTCGTGCTCGGGATCGCGGGCGATGTTCCACATCCGGGTGATCCAGACGTAGTAGGTCCAGGCGGCCGCGGCCAGCAGCACGTTGGCACGTACGCGGGTGGTCTTCATGGCCGCCATGCTAGAGGGGCGCCGGCTCGTGCGCACCTCGTGCGGCTCGCACCACGGCGGCGCTACCCCAGTCCGAGACCCTTGGCGATGTTGACCTTGAGGATCTCGCTGGTCCCCTCGTACAGGCGCATGGCGCGAACGAAGCGGGCGAAGCGCTCGACCCCCATCTCGGTCATGTAGCCGTTGCCGCCGAAGACCTGGATGGCGCGGTCGGCCACCCTGCCCACCATCTCCGTGGCGACGTATTTGGCCAGCGCCGCCTCGGTGCGCCCGCCGGCGCCGCGGTCCAGCGCCTCGGCCTGCGCGTACACCAGCAGCCGGGCCTGCTCCAGCTCGGCCATGGAGTCGACGATCATGCCCTGCACGTACTGGTTGGCGCCGATCTTGCGGCCGAAGGCCTCGCGCACCTTGGCGTACTCGAGCATCCGCTCGTAGAGGTGCCGCGCCACCCCGAGCGCCATCGCCGCGATGGACATGCGCCCGCCGTTGATCCAGCGCATCGCCGAGTAGAAGCCGTAGCCCTCCTTGCCGAGCAGCGCGTCCTCGCCCACCCGGCAGTCGGTGAAGACCAGCTCAGCCTGGTTGGCGTCGTACATCGTGCGCTGGCGGCGGCCGACCTCGAACCCAGGCGTGTCCCTGTCGACCAGGAAGCAGGAGATCCCGCCTTTGGCCCCGAGACCCGGCTCGGTGACGGCGAAGAGGATCACGTAGTCCGCCTCGGCCCCGTGGGTGATGAAGTGCTTGCGCCCGTTGATCACCCAGGCGCCGTCCACGCGCTCGGCACGGGTCCGGATCCGGGTGGCGTCGCTGCCGGCGTCCGGCTCGGTCAGCGCGAAGCAGGCCTCGCGCTCGGCCCGCATGGTCGGGAAGAGGTAGCGCTCCTGCTGCTCAGGGGTGCCGTCGAGCAGGATCGGCGTGGGGCCCTCCACGCTCGGCAGCACGCCGCCCGGCATGGCCAGCAGCAGGCCGTGGCGCAGGCTCTCCTCCACGCACAGCACCAACCCGAGGTAGCCGACCCCGCCGCCGCCGCAGGCCTCTGGCATGAACATGGAGTAGAAGCCCTCCGCCGCCGAGCGCTTGCGCAGGGAGCGCTTCTCCTGCCCGAGGTCGGCGAAGGTGCCGGTCTCCTGGATCTCCCGGGCGTACGTCGCCTCCCTGGGGACAACCTCCCGCTGGATGAAGCTACCGATCGTGTCGCGCAGCGCGACCAGCTCCTCGGGCAGGTTCAGCACGCTCATCCCCTCGCCTCCTCTCGCCTGGCGCCTGTGGCGTGGTCGCCGGGGCCGCCGGCCGGACTGGGTGGGCTACCGTTCGGTAACCGGCTGGCAACAGCGTAGTCGGACGGCGGGGACATAGCACGTGGCTCTTGCTCGGCGAGCCCGACCGCGGCGTCCTGCGCGCCGGCGCGGCCGCCGACGTGCTCGCGGTCGTGGTCGCCGGGCTCTGAGCCGCTAGCGGACTCTGCGGCCCGACTGGAAGACGGCGGTGGGCCGGGTCAGGGCGGTCACGTCCGCCGCGACGTCGCCCTCGACCGCGAGCACGTCGGCGGCCGCGCCGGCGCGCAGGACGCCGCGGTCGGGCTCGCCGAGCAGGTCGGCGGCCTCGGCGGTGGCCGCGCGCACACCGGCGAGCACGTCCAGGCCCGCCTCCACGAGGGAGACCACCTCGTGCGCGACGCGGCCGTGGTGGTTGCACGGCGTGCCCGCGTCGGTGCCGGCAACGATCCTGACGCCGGCCTTGACAGCGGCCTGGAACGACGGCACGTGCGCCTCGGCCGCCGGACGGGCCCGCTCTTTGGCCCAGGCCGGCACGGTCTCGCCGCGCATGATCCACTCGCGCGCCGCGAAGGTGGCGCTGTAGCGCGCCCCCGTCTCGAGGAACAGCTCGATGTTCTCCTCGTCCAGGAACATCCCGTGCTCGATCGAATCCGCCCCCGCGCGCAGCGCCGCCGTCACGCCAGCCTCGCCGATGGCGTGCGCGGCCACCCGCAGCCCGAGGCGATGCGCCTCGTCGACCAGGGCGTCCAGCTCCGGCTGGGTGTAGGAGGCCAGGCGCGGGTCGAGCCCCTTGGTGAGCACCCCGCCCGTGGCCACGACCTTGATGCAGCCGGCCCCCATCCCGAAGTTGGCGCGCACGGCGGCGCGCAGCTGCTCTGGCCCGTCGGCCACCCGACCCAGGTAGGGGATGTGGCCGCCGGTCATGGTCACCGCCGGCCCCGCGGCGATCACCCGTGGACCCTCGATCGCGCCGGCCTCGACCGCTCGGCCGACCGCGATCGCCTCTCCCCCGGTGGCGCCGAGGTCGCGCACCAGGGTCACGCCGGCCCGCAGATGGCGGTGAGCGTTGGCGACCGCCGCCAGGGTGCGCTCGCTCTCGGTGCGGGGAACGTCGCCGGCCAGGTCCGGGCCGGCGCTGGCGACGAGGTGGACGTGGACGTCGACCAGGCCGGGAAGGAGGGTGCAGCCGGGCAGCTCGGCGGTGGCCAGGCCGTGTGCCTCATGCGGCAGGTCGGAGGCGGGGCCGACCCAGGCGATGCGCGCGCCGTCGAACCAGACCGCGGCGTCGTCGACGGGGGCGGCCCCTGTCCCATCAAGCAGGCGCGGGGCCAGCAGCACCACGGGCTCGGATGGGTCCAGAGGACTCAATTGGGACCTCCAGTGGGCGAAGGGGGACTTGAACCCCCACGTCCTTGCGGACACAGGAACCTGAATCCTGCGCGTCTGCCAATTCCGCCACTCGCCCAAGGGACAGCGCTGGATTGTAGCAGCGAGGGTAGCGGCCCCGCGAGACGGCATCGCCCGCGTTCCGCCGGGCTTCGCCCCCAGCCGCCACGACCCCTATGTGGCGGTTGTGCAACGGGCTCGCCTCGATACGTGTGGGGGACCACAGGCAGAGATGCCCGGGCGGGTAAACTGCGGTCGGGGCGGGGTACGTTTGCCGATGCTTGGCAGACCGGCTGTGCTGACGTCGAATCGAGGAGTTGCCTAGCCCAACCATGGGAATCTTGCGGGACTTCGAACGGCGCGTCGAGGGCGCCGTCGAAGGGCTGTTCGCGCGTGCCTTCCGCTCGGGGGTGCAGCCTGTCGAGCTGGGCAAGCGCCTGGTCCGCGCGGTCGAGGACAGCCGCCAGGTGGGCGTGAGCCGCGTGTACGTCGACAACGTCTACACCATCGAGCTGTCTCCCGTCGACCGGCAGCGCTTCGCCGAATACGAGCGCGCCCTGTGCAGCGAGCTGGCCGCGCTGGCGGTCGACACCGCCCGGGAGAACAACTGGGCCATGCTCGGCCCCGCCAGGGTGGAGCTGGAGACCGCCGAGGACCTGGTGGAAGGCCGTTTCCGGGTCTCGGGCAGGGTCGAGGCCGCCGAGCGCCCGCCGGTGGCCGCGGCACCGCCGCAGGCCGCCTCCGGCTGGGGGGCCGACCCGGCCGTGGCGGCCGGCCCCGCCACCGCCATGCTGCCGGGCGAGGTGCGCCAGCCGCGGGTGCGGGCGCCGGCGAAGCTGGTGCTGGTCTCCTCCGGCGGCTCGGGGCAGGTGTTCCCCCTCACCCAGATCGAGACCTCGATCGGCCGGTCGGAGCAGTCGGACATCGCACTTGCCGATCCGGGCGTCTCGCGCAACCATGCTCGGATCATTCGTGAAGGCGATGATTTCATCGTTGAGGACTTGCGCTCCACCAATGGGACCGAAGTGAACGGGCAGCCCATCCGCCGCCGCCGGCTCGCCGACGGTGACGTGGTCAAGCTGGCCAACTCCAGCCTGCAGTTCCGACGGGAGGGCTGATGCCGCCGATCTTCCTCCTCGCGGTCAAGGTCGCCTTCCTTATCGTCCTGTACCTGTTCGTGGCCAGGGCGATCCGCGCCGTGGTGCTCGACGTGTACGGTCCGCGGGCGGAGCGCCGGCGCGCCCCCAGCCACCAGAGCCGGCCCACCCCGCCGCCGGCCAAGCCCTCGCGCCGGATTCCTCGCGAGCTGGTGGTCACCGACGCGAACGGCCGGCGGACCATCCCGCTCAAGGAGTCGATCACCGTGGGCCGGGCGGCGACCTGTGACGTGGTGGTCGCCGACAACTACGTCTCCAACGTGCACGCCCGCATCTACCTGCGCGATGGCAGCTACTGGCTGGAGGACCTCGGGTCCACCAACGGCACCTACATGAACCGGGCACGGGTGTCCGTCCCCACCGCCTTCAACCCCGGCGACGAGGTTCGCATGGGCAAGGCCACCCTGGAGCTCCGCCGCTGATGACGCTCAAACGTGGCGCGATGACCGATATCGGTCGAATGCGCAAGAACAACGAGGACCGCTTCCTGAGCGCGGGCCGGCTGGCGGCGGTCGCCGACGGCATGGGCGGCCACCGCGCGGGGGAGGTGGCCAGCGCCATCGCCATGGAGGAGCTCGCCACCCTCGAGCACGCCGGCCCCTGGCGCAAACCCGCGGACGCCGGCGAGGCGCTGCGCGCGGTGTTCCTGCGGGCCAACCGCCGCATCCGCGACACAGCCGCCACCGACAAGGATCTGGACGGCATGGGCACCACCATGGTCGCCCTGATCGAGGACGGCGACTCCGTGCACCTGGCCAACGTCGGCGACTCGCGCGCCTACCTGCTGCGCAACGGCGAGCTTTCGCAGGTGACCGTCGACCACACCCTGGTGCAGGAGCTGATCGACGAGGGCCGGCTGCGTCCGGAGGAGGCCGAGCGCCACCCGCAGCGCAGCATCATCACCCGCGCTCTCGGCGTCGAGCCCGACGTCGAGGTCGACCTGTTCACCTACAAGCTGCAGCGCGGCGACCGGCTGCTGCTGTGCACCGACGGGCTGTCGGGGGTCGTGGGCGAGGCCCGCATCCGCAACATGCTGCTGCGCGTGGCGGACCCGCAGGACACCGCCGAGCGGCTGGTGGCGATGGCCAACGAGGGCGGCGGCCCCGACAACATCACTGTGATGGTGCTCGACACCGAGGACCGCACCGTCGGGCAGGCGGAGCGAACCACCGACCTGTCCACCGTGGCGACCGGCGCGGTGCCGATGGCCAGGGGCGCCGATACCGCCGAGGTCATGACCGGCCTGCACCCGCGGATGGCGACCTCGGGCACCCGGGCGGGCGCCAGAGGTGGCGGCAGGGTCGGCGGTCGGGTCGAGCGGCACCAGCTGGAGCAGGGCCGCGCGCCGCGGCCAGGGACGCGGGCCGGCCGGCACTCGCGCCAGCGCCGCGCCCGCCGCGTGATCGTGGGCGTCGCCGTGCTCGCGGTGCTCGCCGGGCTGGCGACCGGCGGCCGCTGGCTGCTGTACAGCCGCTACTGGGTCGGCTTCGACGACGACCACGTCGCGGTGTTCAAGGGCGTGCCCGGCGACGTCGCCGGGCTGCGCTTCTCCAGGCTGGTCGAGCGCACGCCGATCAGCCGCGCCGAGGTGCCCACGGGCTACGCCACCCGCCTGGACGACGGCGTCAGCGCCTCCGGCCTCGACGACGCGCGCCGCATCGCCGAGTGCTCGCCCTTCATCTTCAGCCAGCCGGGCTGCGCCAGCGGCTCGCAGGCCGCGACGACCAGCTCGACCACAGCGACGACGAGAGCGCCAACGACCACCAGGGCGCCAACGACCACCAGGCGGGCCACGGCCACCACCAGGGCAGGGGGGTGACCGGTGGAGTCCAGGCGCAATGTCGAGCTGTCGCTGCTGCTCCTGGCGCTGATCCTGTCGATCGGCGCCTACGTGATCGTCGGGCTCACCGCGAACAACCGGGTGCCCTCCGGCACGCTCGGCTATGGCCTCACCCTGACCGTGCTGTTCATCGGCGCGCACCTGGTCCTGCGCCGCTTCGCGCCCCACGCCGACCCCATCCTGCTGCCGGCCGCCGCCCTGCTCAACGGCCTCGGGCTGGTGATGGTGCGCCGGCTCGACTTCGGCCGCGCCGCGCGCGACCTCAGCCCGCAGGCGCCGTCCCAGGCGCTGTGGACGGTTCTCGGCGTGCTGGTGTTCGTGGCCGTGCTGATCTTCGTCAAGGACCACCGGGTCCTCGACCGCTACCGCTACACCTGGCTGCTCGGCGGCCTGTTCCTGCTGCTGCTGCCTGCGCTGCCGCTCATCGGCCGCGAGGTGTCCGGCGCTCGGCTGTGGGTGCGGATCGGCCCGTTCTCGGGTCAGCCGTCCGAGCTGGCCAAGATCGCCCTGGTGATGTTCCTTGCCGCCTACCTTGCCGAGCACAAGGAGCTGCTGGCCACCGCCACCTACCGGGTGGGCCCGGTGCTGCTGCCGGAGATCAAGTACTTCATGCCCCTGCTGATGGCCTGGGGCGTCAGCCTGTTCGTGCTGTTCTTCGAGAAGGACCTCGGCACCAGCCTGCTGTTCTTCGGGGTATTCGTCACCCTGCTGTACGTGTCGACCGGGCGCTTCTCCTATGTCGCCGCGGGCCTGCTGCTGTTCCTGCTCGGCGCGTTCGCCGCCTACAACCTGTTCAGCCATCTGCAGGTCCGGGTCGAGACCTGGCGCGACCCGTGGAAGACCTACTCCACCAACGGCTACCAGCTCGCCCAGGGCCTGTTCGCCCTCGCCGGCGGCGGCATCCTGGGGCGGGGCTGGGACCAGGGCCGGCCCGACCTGATCCCGGCCGCCTCGACCGACTTCATCTTCGCCGCGATGGGCGAGGAGCTGGGGCTGATCGGGGTCACCGCGATCCTGCTGATCTACCTGCTGATGGTGTTCAGGGGCCTGCGCATCACCCTGTCCACCAACGACGACTTCAGCAAGCTGCTGGCGATGGGCCTGGTCATCAGCTTCGGCCTGCAGGTCTTCGTGATCGTCGGCGGCGTCACCCGGATCATCCCGCTGACCGGCATCACGCTGCCGTTCGTGAGCTTCGGCGGCTCGAGCGTGGTGGCCAACTACGCCCTGATCGCCCTGCTGTGCCGCGTCTCCAGCAACGTCGCGCCGGCGCCGGCCCGGCCGGCGGCCGCACCCGAGACGGGGGAGGTGACCATCGCCCGATGAACGCGCAGGTGCGCCGCGTCGCGTCGGTGGTGCTGGTCGCCTTCTTCATGCTGTTCGCGGCCCCCTTCTACTGGCAGGTGCTCGCCGCCGACCGGCTCAACAGCGACCCCCGCAACAGCCGCGTCCTGATCCAGGAATACTCGATCGAGCGGGGCCAGATCGTGCTGCCGGACGGCACGCCGATCGCCCAGTCGAAGGCCACCCCGGACCAGCTCAAATACGAGCGCCGCTATGCTCAGGGGCCGCGCTACGGCATGATCACCGGCTTCGACTCGCTGGTGTTCGGCCGCACGCTCGCCGAGAGCCGCTTCAACTCGTTCCTGCTCGGCAAGGCGCCCGAGCAGTTCGCGCAGAACCTGAGCGACCTGCTCACCGCCCGGCCCAATCCCGGCGGGACGCTGGTGCTCACCCTGAGCCCGGCGGCGCAGCGGGCGGCGGAGCGCCAGCTGGGCGGCCGCAAGGGCGCGGTCGTGGCGCTGGATCCCAACACCGGCGCGGTGCTGGCCATGACCACCTTCCCGCGCTACGACCCGAACCTGCTCTCCAGCCATGACACCGACAAGGTGCGCAAGGCCTGGGACCAGCTCAACAAGGACCGCAACAAGCCCCTGCTGAACCGCGCCGCCGGCGAGCTGTACCCGCCCGGGTCGACCTTCAAGATCGTCACCGCCGCGGCGGCGCTGTCCGCCGGCATGAGCCCGAGCACCGCCAGGCCGAACGAGCACACCTACACGCCACCGCAGACCACGCGCCAGATCCAGAACTTCGGCGGCGAGAACTGCTTCGGTGGCAAGAACCCGTTGACCATGGCCGAGGCGCTCGAGGTCTCCTGCAACACGTGGTTCGCGCACCTCGGCGTGGACCTCAAGACCACCAGGCTGGTCGACACCGCCGAGAAATTCGGCCTCGACGACTCCGCCCACTTCCAGCTCCCCGGGGCCGCTCAGAGCCAGATCCCCACCGAGATGGACCCGCCCTCGCTGGCGCAGAGCGCGATCGGCCAGCGCGACGTGCGCGTCTCCCCGCTGCAGATGGCCTCGGTGATCGCCACCGTCGCCAATGGCGGGCGGCGCATGGCCCCCTATGTCGTCGACCGCGTGCTCTCCCCAGAGGGCAAGACGGTCAAGCGCTTCGAGCCCGAATCGCTCGGCCAGGCGGTCTCGCCCGAGGTGGCCGAGCAGCTCAAGCAGATGCTCGGCCTGGTCGTGAACGGCCCGCGGGGCACCGGCTCGGCCGCCCAGATCCCCGGCCTCGACGTCTTCGGCAAGACCGGCACCGCGCAGCACGGCACCAACGAGCCACCGCACGCCTGGTTCGTCGGCTCCACCTCGAAGGCGGGCAAGTCGATCGCGGTCGCGGCCATCGTCGAGGACGGCGGGGAGCTTGGCAGCGAGGCGACCGGCGGGCGCGTGGCGGCGCCCATCGTCCGCGCGGTGATGGACGCGTATCTCAACGGAGGCTCCCAGTGAGCCCGACCACGCTCGCGGCCCGGTACCGGCTCGACGACCTGATCGCGACCGGCGGCATGGGCAGCGTGTACCGGGCGAAGGACGAGCACCTCGGCCGGCCGGTGGCCATCAAGATCCTCAAGCGCACGCTCGCCGACGACCCGATGTTCCTCGAGCGGTTCCGCCGGGAGGCCCGCGCCGCCGCCGTGGTCAACCACCCCAACGTGGCCAGGGTCTTCGACTACGGCGAGCGTGGCGGCGAGCCGTACATCGTGATGGAGCTGGTGGAGGGCGAGACGCTGGCCGAGCGCATCGACCGGCAGGGCCCGCTGCCCTGGCGAGAGGCGTTCGACATCGCCGAGCAGGTCGCCGGCGCGCTCGCCGCCGCCCACGCCCAAGGGGTCGTGCACCGCGACATCAAACCGGCGAACATCCTGCTGGACGCCTCCGGGCAGGTGAAGGTCACCGATTTCGGCATCGCCCGGGCGGCGCAGGCGACCACGCTCACGCGGCCGGGCATGGTGCTGGGCAGCGCCAACTACGTCGCGCCCGAGCAGGCGCAGGGCAACTCGGTGGGGCCGGCGGCCGACATGTACTCGCTGGGCTGCGTCCTCTTCGAGGCGGTCACCGGCTCCACGCCGTACCAGGGCGCCAACGCGGTCGCCATCGCCACCCAGCACGTCTCCGGGACCGTTCCCGACCCCCGCGAGCGGATTCCCGACCTGCCCCCCCAGGCCGCGGCGCTGGTCATGCGGTCGCTCCAGAAGGAGATCGGCAAGCGCTTCCCCTCCGCGACGGCCATGGCCGCGGCGCTCGCCGACGCCCGCGGCGCCTCGCCGGCGCCGCGGGGCGACGATCCGACCGTGGCGATACCCGCCGTCTCCCCGCCGGCGCGCACCAGCGTGCTGTCCGAGGACGACACCCCGCCGCTCGGCTGGGCGGCTTCCGGGGACGGCCGACCGGGGTCGCGGGCGGCGGCCACCGCCCGGCGCCAGAGGGGTCGCCGGCGCGCCTGGTGGGGAGCGGGACTCGCGCTTGCCCTCGCCGCCTTGCTAGCCTTGCCGCTCGTCGTGTCGAGCCAGCGCGACGATTCGCCTTCCTCGCCGGCGGCCGGTGCCCCTCCGCCGACCACCTCCGCGGGGACCGGGAGCGGCACGGCGACCAGCGGCACAGCGCCCAGCGGCGCGCGTGTCCAGGTGCCGGCCCTGACCGGTGAGCGGCTGAGCGTGGCCACGGCGAGGCTGCGGTCGCTCGGCCTGCGCATCGAGGTGCGGCTGGTGGACGCGGGACGCGACCGGCGCGGCCGGGTGGTGGGCGTCGACCCGCCGCCTGGCACCGGCGTCGAGCGCGGGACGGTGGTGCAGCTGCGGATCGGAGGGCGGGACACGGGCAGGGGCAGAGACAGGCGCGGGGACTGATGGCGGAAGAGGACGACTGACGAATGGGCACGATGCCGCAAGTCCTGCTGGGCCGCTACGAAGTCGGCCGGCTGCTCGGCGCCGGGGGGATGGCCGAGGTCTACGAAGGCCACGACCGCCTGCTGGCCAGGCGAGTCGCGGTCAAGGTGCTGCTCGCCCAGTACGCCCACGACCCTGCCTTCCTCGCCCGCTTCCGCCGCGAGGCCCAGGCCGCCGCGAGCCTGTCGCACCCCAACATCGTCGCCGTCTTCGACACCGGCTCCGAGGACGACATCTGGTTCATCGTCATGGAATACGTGGCCGGCCGCACGCTCAAGGACGTGATCCGGACCGAGGGCGCGCTGTACTGGGCCAGGGCGGCGGAGATCGCGGCGGACGTGGCCGGGGCGCTCTCCGCCGCCCACGCGCGCGGCATCGTCCACCGGGACATCAAGCCGGGCAACGTGATGCTGACGACCGACGGCAAGGTGAAGGTGATGGACTTCGGCATCGCGCGGGCGAGCGCGGTGCCGTCCATCACGCAGACCGCCGCGGTCGTGGGCACCGCCCAGTACATCGCGCCAGAGCAGGCCCAGGGCCTGGAGGTGGACGCGCGCACCGACGTGTACGCGCTGGGCTGCTGCCTGTACGAGATGCTGACCGGTCAGGTGCCGTTCACCGGGCCGACGCCGGTGGCGATCGCCTATCGCCACGTACGCGAGGATCCGACCCCGCCGCGGATGCTGAACCCGGACGTGCCCGTGCCCCTGGAGCAGGTGTGCCTCAAGGCGATGGCCAAGCGGCCGGAGGACCGCTACCAGACGGCGCTGGAGATGCGCCAGGACCTGGAGCGGGTGCGGACGGGCCAGCCGGTGTCGGTGGGCGTGCCGCTGTCCTCGCAGACCACTCAGGCCATCGGCGCCGCCGGCATCGCCGACAGCGCCACCACGGTGCTCTCCGACGTCCACGACGGAGACGAGCCCAACCCAGACGACCCAGATCACCACCACCACGCAGCAGACCACCACCACGCGGCAGCAGACCACCACCACGCGGCAGCAGACCACCACCAGCCAGCGACCCACGACGACGACCACGCGGCCCACCACGACCACGACGCGGCCCACCACCACGACGACGCAGGCCACCACCACCAGCTCGGCGGCGGCGAGCACCGCCACGTCGGGAGGACCAACCAGCTCGACCGCGTGACGGTCCAGGGCCGGGGTCAGGTCAGGGCCAGCGCCAGACGAGCCGGGCCCAGGGCCGGGGGTCAGAGCCGGTCAGGCGCCCGAGTCGCGCCGTCGGGCGGAGACCATGCTCGCGGCCGGCAGGCCGCGCAGCCAGTTGCTCAGCAGCGCGTGGCCGCACCTGGTCAGGATCGACTCCGGGTGGAACTGCACGCCCTCGACCGGGTGCTCGCGGTGGCGAAGCGCCATGATCAGGCCCGCTGAGGTCCAGCCGGTCATCTCCAGCTCGTCGGGCAGGGTGCTCCGCTCCACCACCAGCGAGTGGTAGCGGGTGGCCGCGAACGGCACCGGGAGGCCGGCGAGCACTCCGGCTCCGTCGTGGACGATCTCGGACGTCTTGCCGTGGACGAGCTCCGGCGCGCGCACCACCCTGCCGCCATAGACGTGGCCGATCACCTGGTGGCCGAGGCACACGCCCAGGATCGGCAGGCCCCTCCCCAGCTCGCGGACCACCTCGACCGAGAGCCCGGCGTCGCGCGGGTGGCCAGGGCCTGGCGAGATCACCACGCCGTCGACGCCGAGCGCCCGCGCATTGTCGACCGTGGCGGCGTCGTTGCGCCACACGACCGTGTCAGCCCCAAGCTCGCCGAGGTACTGGACGATGTTGAAAACGAACGAGTCGTAGTTGTCGATCACCAGGATCGTGCGGCCGCGCCCGACCCGCTCGAGGACGGCGCCGTCGGCGCTCGCCAACTGGACCGCGCTCATGGTGCCGCCGCCTTCGCCTCCCCGGCGGCGCGGTCCTCGTCGATCAGCGCGCGCCGCAGCACCTTGCCCACCATGGTCTTGGGCAGCTCGTCGCGGAATTCCACCACCCGCGGCACCTTGTACGCCGCCAGCTTCTCCTTGGCGAAGTCGCGCAGCTCCTCGCCGGTCGCCTGCTCGCCCTGCCGCAGGACCACGTAGGCCTTGACCGTCTCTCCCCGGTAGGGGTCGGGGACGCCCGCCACGCACACCTCCTGCACCTTGGGGTGCTCGTAGAGCACTTCCTCGACCTCGCGCGGGTAGATGTTGTACCCCCCGGCGATGATCAGGTCCTTCTTGCGGTCCACGATGCTGAAATAGCCCTCCTCGTCCATCACCGCGATGTCGCCGGTGAGCAGCCAGCCGTCCCGCAGCACCTGGGCGCTCTCGTCGGGACGGTTCCAGTAGCCGAGCATCACCTGCGGACCGCGGATGGCCAGCTCGCCCGCCCCACCCACCGCAAGCGTGCGGCTCGGGTCCGCCGTGTCGGCGACACGCGCCAGCGTGTCGGGCAGCGGCAGGCCGATGGTGCCCGCCTTGCGCTTGCCGTAGAGCGGGTTGGCGGTCGCCACCGGCGAGCTTTCGGACAGGCCGTAGCCCTCGACCAGCCGCCCGCCGGAGAAGCGCTCGAAGCGTTCGGCCACCTCCATCGGCAGCGGCGCCGCGCCGGACAGGCATGCCTTGATGCTCGAGAGGTCATGGCCACCCTTGGCGACGGCGTTGTTGACGGCCACGTAGATGGTGGGCACACCGGGGAACAGCGTGGGCCGGTAGCGGTCGATGGCGGCGAGAACCTGGCTCAGGTCGAAGCGGGGCAGGAGCACCAGGGCCGCGCGCAGGCGGATGCCCAGCAACAGGCACACGGTCAGGCCGTAGACGTGGAAGAACGGCAGCACGGCCATCATGATCTCGTGGCCGGGATCGGCGTCGGGGAACCAGGCGCGGACCTGCTCGACGTTGGCGGTCAGGTTGGCGTGGCTGAGCATCACGCCTTTGGCGACGCCGGTGGTGCCGCCGGTGTACTGCAACAGGGCGAGGTCGACGGCGGGGTCGACGGCGGCCTCCGGTGCCCGCTCCGTCTGCCGCAGCAGCTCGCGCCAGCGGCGCACCGGCTCCTCCCTGCCGATGCCCGCGCTCGCCTCCCTGCCGCGCCTGGTGTACGGGGCGAGCGTTCGCTTGAGCGCCGGTAGCTCGTCGAGCACCGATGTGACGATCACCTCGCGGATGCCGAGGCGGTCGCGCACCGCCTTGACCCGCTCGTAGACGAGGTCGAGGCACACCACCACCTCGACGACGGCGTCGCCGAGCTGGTGCTCCAGCTCGCGCTCGGTGTAGAGCGGGTTGTTCTGCACCACCACGGCGCCGAGCCGCAGCGCTCCGAACAGCGCGACCACCGCCTGCGGGCAGTTGGGCAGGATCAGGCCGACCCTGGTGCCCTTGGTGACCCCGAGCTTGGCGAGGGCCCCGGCGAAGCGCCAGGACCGGTCGGCCAGCTCGGCATAGGAGGTGGTGCGGCCCTCGAAGTGCAGGGCGGGCGCGTGCGGGTATTCGCGGGCGGCGTCCTCGAGCAGCCGGGCGAGGTTGATCGACGGAACCTCGACGTGCTCGGGGACGCCGGGCGGATAGCTGTTGAGCCAAGGCGTAGCGACGTCGACCATATGGGTCCCACCTCCAGATCAGTGTGGGGGCTCCCACTGGATCTCGATCGAGCCTCGCAGCGGGCATGTGCAACGATGTTCAAGTATCCGTTGCCTGCCACTGTTCGGACAATGTTAACGCCGAGCGCGGCCGCCCGACACCATCGGCCCGCCAACGCGTCAGAAGTTCTCCGGCAGGATCTGCTCGAGCCAGGGAAACACGTAGAACCAGCAGACCACCATCAGCAGGACGAGCCAGGAGATCAGCGCGACCACGCGCGGCCAGTTCGAGCGCCCGGCTTGGTGCTCGCCCGAGGGCTGGAACCGGCGCGCCTCAGCCGTCCGCACGCTGCGACCGGGGTGGACCCGCGACCCGTCCCCCCGCCCGGCGCCTCTGGCGTTGGGCTCGTCCGTGCCGCGCCCCAGGCGGACCACCTGCTCTTCGTCGCCTTCCAGCGCGGTTGCGAACTCGCTCGACGGCGTCTCGTAGCCTGACGGGGCCTGGTCCTGGTACCACGCGCTGGCCGCTCCACGCCATGGCTCCGACCCCGCCGCGGGCGTGCCGCTCGCCGACTCGTACGCTGTGGAGCCGTACGCCGAGGGACCGTACCCGGAGCCCGCCGCGGCCGCCGGTCCCGCCATGCCCCCTGGTCCCGCCATGCCCACCGGGCCGCCTCCCAGCGTGGTGGGGCTGGGCCCGATCGGCCCGGTCGAGGACCCCGGTTCTGCGCCGCCGAACGCAGGGAGCTCACCGGACCCCGGGTAGCCGTTGGCCGCCGGGTAGCCGTTGGCCGCCGGAGGCTCGTCGGCGGCGGGGAAGCCACCCGCCGCGGGGCTCTGCGGCGCAAGCCCGTAACCCTGGCCGGCGGTCTCGCCGGAGCGTTGCCCAGAGTTGCTCCCCCACGGGTCCTCCTGCCAGACCGACGGGTCGACCTCCCAGCTCCCGGTGCTGGAAGGCGCCTCCTGCGTGGGCCAGCGCCACGAGTTGTCGTCCACCTCCCAGCTCTGGGTCGTCTCCTCGAACGGCCAGCTCGTACTCCACTGCTCGCCGCCGCCCACGGTGTCCCACGGCTGCGGCTCCGGTGGCGGGGCGGCGTACGCCGGGTCCTCCGCCCGCCAGGGTGTCGACGCCCCGGCCCCGAGCCTCGGGTCCAATGGAGCCTGTGGCTGTGCCCAACTGCCGGACGCGCCCGACCCACCGGACGGCGCCCCGTATCCATGCGCCTGTGTCTCATAGCCGTGATCAGCGGGTGGCGCCTGCTGCTCCCACGACCAGGCGGCGGTCGCCGCGGGATCGGCCGGCGCCGGGGGCGGAGGCGGAGGCGGAGCCTGAGGCGGAGGCGCTGGCGGCGCGCCGGCGGGGAGGAACGGGATCCTGTTGGACGACCCGTAGCGCTCGGCCAGTGGCGGGTACACCGCCGCCTGCTCGCCGGTCGAATGCTCGCCACGCGGCTGAGATGCCTCTTGAGCCACACCACCTGGGTACTCAACGGGTGGCTGCGGGCGAGGAGCTGCACCACCCGAGTACCCACCACCGGGATACTCGCCGGGTGGCTGCGGGCGAGGAGCTGCACCACCCGGGTGCTCGCCAAGCGGCTGGCGAGGCTGCGGCGCCGACCTGCCCGGGCCCTCGGCCGGCACGGCGGGGAACTGGCCGGTCGAGGAGGCGCGCGTGTCCCGCAGCTGCCGTGCCCAGTCCTCGTCCTCCGGCTGCGTCTGAGCCTGCTGCTCCATCTCGAGCAGCCAGGTCGCGGTCTCCTCGGCAGGGTCGGGCTTGCGGCCGCGGCCCCGCCGGCTCTCCGGGTAGCGGCTCATGCCGCCAGCCCGGCGGTGTTGGGGGCGCTATGGCTTAGGTTGCCGAAGACGATCAGTCGCTGCGCGGCGGAGAACCGGGGGTTGCAGGTGGTCAGCACGATCTGAGTCTTCAGCTTGCCATCCGGCCCGCGAACGTTGTCCAGGACCTCGACAGCCGTCGGCGCCACCACCTGCACGCGGGACACCTTGTAGGTATAGATCGCGTAACGAGTCACGATCGTGATCGTATCGCCTTTCGTGAGCTCGTTGAGTCGGTAGAACGGCGCACCATGCGTCGTGCGATGACCTGAGATCGCGAAGGTCCCTGGCTGCCCAGGCATGGCCGTGGACAGCACGTGGCCCGGCCCCTTGGCGAGCTGCTCGGGGTTGGCGCCCTGCACGATGATCTTCTCGAGCTGGATCTTTCGGATCTCGATCACCCCGAGCGCCTTCCCGAGGGGCGGCGGCTTGAGCACGGGCAGTGCGCCGGTGGCGCCCTTCTTGGGGGTCGGGGCGGGTCCCGCCCACTCACGCTGCAGGCTCTGGCGCAGATTGCCCTGCTCGCGGTTGGTCGCCAGGTTGGTGCCCCAGAGCTGGTAGACGAGGAAGTAGAGCACGAAGCAGCCCAGCCCGATGAAGGTCCAGCCCGCCCCGCGCAAGAACTTCCGCATCGCCGCCTCCGAGCCGCCGCGAGCTGACGCGCGCGCATTCATCGTACGCGGTCGGGCCTCACGGCCTACTAACGTACTGCGCGCGGCGAGCGGGTCCGGCCCGGGCTGGGGGTGGTCCGGGTAGGTTCGTGACGGTGCGCGAGTGCTCATATCAGGGGGAGGTCAGGAGCTGGTCGATCCGACTGCGAAGCTCGGCCACGCTCAGGGGACGGGGGATACGGCCGGAACGGGAGCCGTCTCTGGCAACGAACCAGGTCTGGGGAAGCGAGGCCACCGACCATGAGGTGGCGATCCCGCCATTGATGCCCGCCTTGTCGTACACCGTGGGATAGGTGACTTTCAAGTCGGCGAGCAGTCTGCTCGCGCTGGCGCGCACATCTGACGAGTCCACGCCGATGAATGTTACCGGCTTTCCCGCGTATTCCTTGCTCACCTGCTGGAGCGCGGGCATCTCGGCTTTGCAGGGTCCGCACCACTCAGCCCAGAAGTTGATCACGACCACGCGACCCTTGAGCGCGGCGAGGTCGGCATCGAACTGCTTTGGGGTGCGCTGCACCAGTGGCTCCGAGGCGAGCTCCGTCCCTTCCGCTCCGGAGCCGGACCCGGCCGCCCGCGAGCTGGTACCGCCCGACGAGGCGCCACCGCCCGGTGAGCCGCCACCGCCGCAGCCGGCGAGCAGCAGGGCGAGCGCCAGCAGCACGCCGAGCCCGGCCCGCCCACACCCCATCGCCCAGAGGCGCCCGGCCACGCTACGATCGGAGATCGTCATTCCTGGCACCGCTCGTTCACTTGCTCACCCCGAACTGTGGACAACCGCTTGCTTGTGGATATCTCTGTGGAAAGGATCAGCCGCCATGCCCAGGTCCCGCTCCAAGCGCCGCCGGTACGTTCCCCCACCGCGGCCAAAGCCAAAGCCGTCCGCACCATGGGTCGGTCCTACCATTGTGGTCAGCCTCGTCGTGGGACTCGTCTACATCCTGTTGTTCTACATGCAGGTCCTGCCACCGGTGCTCGATCGCCTGAACAACATCAACCTGGCGATCGGGTTCGTCCCTCTTATTTTCGGCCTCCTGTTGGCAACTCGCTGGACGTGACCCGGAGGCCGCGTTGAGCTGCCGAACTACATCCCTGTGATTCATCCCCAGTTGTGGATAAGTCTGGGGACAACCGGGTGCGGATGACCCGCCCTTCGACGAGGACCAGCGCCATGCCCCTGTACGAGTACACCTGCCGCTCCTGCGGAACAGCCGAGGAGCACCTCCAGTCCCTCGGGGCCGGGGTGCCCGGGCCCTGCCAGGCCTGCGGAGGAGAGCTGCGGCGGCGCTACTCCCGTGTGGCCGTGCGCTACGAGGGTTGGGGCTTCAACTCCACCGACAAGCTGCTGCCGGAGGAGCGGCGACGCCAGGACTATCGCGACGTGCGCGAACGCGCCGAGCGGATCGCCGACGAGAGTTGAGGCCCGGCTCAGCGCCAGGTCAGTTCAGCTCCCGGTCGGGCACGTCGACGTGGCGCAGGACCATCTTCTCGGAGCAGTGGCGCGGTGGGACGTCGGTGCCCCTGCGCAGCAGGACGAGCTGCTCGCCACAGACCTCACAGGCGTAGACCAGCAGCTTTCCGCGCTCCTCGATGTCCACGGCCGGGCCTGTCGGCCCCTTGGTGACCGAGTAGGAGCGGAAAACGGTCCTGCCGGTGATGAGTACGAGCGCACCGAGCACTATGGCCACGACCACGTCGCCCTTGCCAAGTACCCAGAGCGCGGCGACCACGATCAGCAAAGCCAGTGCAACCAGCGCTTTCCAGCTTCGCAACACGTCGGCACGCCCTTCTGCTCGTCACGGCCGGCCGGGCGGTACGGCACCCGCCGCGCGCCCGGTGCTCCAGGCGGCCGCGAGGAACCGCCGCGGCGCACTTCACCCGCTCACCGGAACACGGGTCGAGCGTAGCGGACCCGACCGGTGACTTCCGGCTCACCAGCGAAGTTCGCACCGTATTGTGCTGTCGTCAACTTGTGGTGGCGGCGGGTCGCTCGCTCCCGGCGCCGAGCGCCGAGGCGCTCACGCCCGACTCATCTCACCGCTCACCTGCGCGGCAGGCCTCACCCCCTCAGCCGCCACCGCGGGCCGCTCATCCCGCCGACGGCGGCTCGACCAGCACGCGCTCCAGGCGCTGCTCCTGGAGTGGCCGGTCCCGCCCGTCCCGCTCAGTCGCGGCGATGGCGTCGACCACGTCCATGCCGGAGACGACCTGCCCGAAGATGGTGTGCTTGCCGTCCAGCCAGGGCGTGGGCGCCTGCGTAATGAAGAACTGCGAGCCGTTGGTGTTCGGGCCGGCGTTGGCCATGGCCAGGCGGCCCGGCCGGTCGAAGCGGTGCGGGCCGGCGACCTCGTCCTCGAAGCTGTAGCCGGGTCCGCCCGTGCCGCTGCCGAGCGGATCGCCGCCCTGGATCATGAACTGCGGGATCACGCGGTGGAAGCGGGTGCCGTCGTAGAGGGGGCGCTGCTGCTCGGCGCCGGTCTTCGGGTCCTTCCAGACCCTCGAGCCGGTGGCGAGGCCGACGAAATTGGTGACCGTCGTGGGTGCGGTGTCCTCGAAAAGTTGGACGCGGATCTCTCCCCGGGTGGTCACCAGCGTCGCGTAGGTGTCGGTCACGTGTTTGGCTCCTTTGCCGGTCGGATCGGGACGCGACCCACCCTACCGGACCGGCGCACCGCGCTCGATCGGTTGTCCACACCCCCAGCGGCATCCATGCCAGGCACCGAGGCGCTTGCCGCATCCGGCCATCGTCAGGCAGGTTCGAGGTGCTTATCAGATTTCTGAGCGAGTTCGATGGGCTCTTTGAGAGGTTCCTTGCCGCGCTTGGGGTAGGGTTCCGCGCCAGGCGGCATGGAAGCGCCCGAGATGTCCAATTCCAGGACCCACCCGCGCGGCACGGCAGGCACAGCCGCGGCAACGTCCCCATCCGCGCGGTAATGTCCCCAATGTCCCCCTGGTTCCCGCGGCAAGGTCCCCTCGGTCCGCGCCCGGGGCGCAGCGTCACGCCCAGGTGACGCTCAGAAGGATGACCGCCTGCCTGCGCTCGATCACCCAGTAGTTGAGAAAGCCGCGACCGCCCGCGAACAGGGCAGTCTGCACGTCGTCGTCGTACCTGGTCTCGAACGCGGCCGACACCGCCATCGGATCGACGCGGAGCACCGCCACGACACCGGCGACGTAACCTTGCAGCTCCGCTGGGGCCTCGTTCAGCTGGTCCCGTACCGCTGGCTGAGCGACGACCCTATAGGCCAAGCTCGGCGGCGATCTCTTCCCAGGGAACGAGATCCGACTCGTCGCCGTCCTCGAAACGCTCGATGAGCGCCCGCCACTGGGCGAGCTCTTCGGGGGTTGGGGGAGGGGGGGCCTCCAAGCGCCTGCAGTCGCTCATGTGACCGAGGGTCACGCACATGGACGCAAGCTGTCAAGCCGGGGACAATCAACAGATCTTACGTACCGCCGCCGGCCGGCCGCTTCGACCAGACTTGTACTACTTCTCCGGCGGATACTGGGCCCCCCGGGGCGCGGGCGACCAGGATGGTAGGGAAGGGAACAGAAGCGATCGTGCGCGCCGGCGTCGAGTTCGACTCGATCGAGTGGGGCCAGGTGCGACGGTTGACGTTCGTGCCATTCCTGAACGACGGCCGGTGCGCCCTGATCCCCGCGCACGGCAGCCTGGTCCTGCCGTCCGGTGAGGTGCTGCCCGGCGAGGGCCCGGTGCTCGACACGGGACTTCGTGTCCCGCTGATCACGGCGGGGTTCCGG